>MTLD01000895.1_pt4 | contig 51157 bp, 43 predicted proteins | sample 1982471 | NCBI WGS metagenome assembly MTLD01 (sample SAMN05712604, study PRJNA340218) | biofilm metagenome | isolation source: sample SPM anode biofilm adapted to -50 mV | place: USA | collected 2012-02-03
CGTTCGACTTGCATGTGTTAAGCACGCCGCCAGCGTTCGTCCTGAGCCAGGATCAAACTCTCCGATAAAATCGAAGAACTGATGTCAGCTCTTAGTTTAAAAAAGAAATTTTTAATGACTTCCTTCACCTTGCGGCAAAGGTTGCCTCGCACATCTGGCTTGTTTGCATCGTTCAGTTTTCAAGGAGCATTTGTGTCGCTTGTTGTTCTCAGCGGCAACGTGGTTTATTATGCCACATTGCTTCTGCCTTGTCAACCGGCTTTTTCATCCGCTGCTTGCGCTACGTTTGCTGTCGGCTACCTGGGCGCTCCCGAAGCGACGCTGATGAGTATACCATTGCGGCGCACCCTCTGTCAACCACAATTGACAACTTTTCTTTTCACTCTGGCAATTAATGCGTAAACAGCTGATAAAGCACCAATAACACAACCCCTGGCAAGCCAAAGAACCCGGCAATTAATGCGGTGATCGGAGTAATGGCCAGCTTAAACCCTACTAGGCTTCCCGCCAAATTAAACAGCCAGAGCAAGATGCCGCCTAAAATACCATTATATAGTAGCTTCCAAAAAATGCGTACAGGCAAGGTAAAGACGCGGAACAAGATATACAGCGCCAACAACCCCACCGCAAACGCAAGAATTACACTGAAAGACATAACTGCCACCTCTCTTTTCTGTAATAAACCGCACAAGAGCGCTGTTAAAGCTCTTGTGCGGTTTTAGTCTACACGCTACATAGAACGCCGATTTTCCAGCGCTTTACCCAAGGTAACCTCATCAGCATATTCCAAATCGCCGCCTACCGGCAAGCCGTGAGCAATCCTGGTTACGGAAATACCAAGCGGCTTTAATAGCTTAGCCACATACATGGCGGTTGCTTCCCCCTCCACATCCGGATCCGTCGCCATGATTACTTCCGATACCGGTGCTGCGCCTACGCGCTGCAGAAGCTCTTTAATGCGAATATTGTCAGGACCTACCCCTTCTAAGGGAGATAATGCCCCGTGCAGCACATGGTACAGCCCGCGAAACTCTCGCGTTCGTTCCATCGCCATGACATCCCGTGGTTCTTCGACGACACAGAGAACGCTGCGGTCCCGCCCCTCGCTTTGGCAAATTGCGCAAGGATCCTGATCGGTGATGTTAAAGCAAATGCTGCAGTACGTCACCTTGGCCTTCGCTTCCAAGATAGCCTTAGCCAAGCCTTCCGCTTTGCCTCGATCCATCTCCAATACATGATAAGCCAAGCGCACAGCCGACTTAGCGCCAATTCCCGGCAAAGAGCGAAATTGTTCTACTAACTTGGCCAAGGGAGCAATGTACTGCATCTTAGAGCAGTCCTGGCGGCAAATTCATGCCGGCAGTCAACTTGCCCATTTCCTGCGCCATAAGATCGTCCACCTTGGTTAAGGCTTCATTAACAGCAGCCGTCACCAAGTCTTCCAGCATCTCCACGTCTTCCGGATCTACCGCAGTAGGAGCAATTTTAATCGAAACCACTTTCTTTTCACCAGTCACGACTACCTTTACCGCTCCGCCGCCGGCGCTGACTTCGAGGGTCCGCTTCTTGAGCTCTTCTTGCATTTTAGCCATTTCCGCCTGCATCTTTTGCACTTTTTTCATCATGCCGGCCATTTGGCCCATGTTTCCGCCTCCGAACATTATACATCCTCCTTTTTTTCCTGTGGGAGCACTTTCCCAGGGAACATCTTCATCGCTTCTCTCAGAGCCGGATTTCCCCAATCCGGCTCTGTTGGCGTCGTCTTGACCGCCGCTGGCGCTGCTCCCGCAACACCCTGGACACATTGTAATTGTACCGGATGACCACAAAGTTCTGCAAATAAATTTTCTACAATCTCCCGATAATCATCCTTGGCCGTCCTTTCACAAGGAAACGCCGCTGTAAACTGCAGCATAACGACCCCTGCTTCCGCCTTTACTAACTGTCCTTGCGAAACACAGGCGTATACAGAGCGTTTCCCGCTGCTCATAAGACGCTTTAAAAATTGCTGCCATAAATCTCCGGAAACTGGCGAAGCTGCCGCAGCCACAGTGGGTTTAGCCGCCGGCACAACTGCAGCCGAAGGAGTTGTTGCGGGAGGAGTCGCTCTCGTTACCTTATCCACAACAGGCGCTGCCGATCTTCTTACCGGCTCTGGCTGCACCTCAAAGCGCCTGGCCGGCGCAGAAGGTTCCGGAGCCGTTCTCAGCGGCGAAGCAGCCCCCCCCTGCGCTAGAGCCGTTTCTAAAGCCTGCACCCGTTGTACCAAGCCGTCCCAATCACCGTTCTCCGCCTCGCCTCGGCATAATGCTAACAACGCCATTTCCAGCGGAATCCGAGCATCTACGGCCCAGCGCGCCTCTTGAATCGCTTCGCCCAGCCGACGCACTGCCTGCATGATCGCACTTTGGGACAATTGTTTCGCATGCTCTGCCAGCTTTTCTCGCATGCTGCCACTGCAGTCCTGCCATTTTTCCATACCAGGCGCCGCCTGATACAGCATGACATCACGCAAATAGCCAGCCCATTCCACTGCCATTTGTTTGGCTTCCCGCCCCATAGACAGCATTTCTTCCAAGCCTTCCAGCAATGCCGCCGCGTCTTTTTTCCCCAGACGCTCCGTCATGCTCCAGACCCATTCGTGTCCTACCAATCCTAACAGATTACGCACTAACGCTTCGGAAACATGTCCGTCCGCCGCCATCGAGGCGCATTGATCCAACAAGCTTAGCGCATCCCGCATCCCGCCATCGGCCTGGGCTGCGATAAGCCGCAAGGCATCTTCTTCGACATTCATGCCTCCTGCGGCGGCTACCTCCTGCAGACGCACCAACAAGTCCCCCTGGGTAATCCGCCGAAAATCATAGCGCTGACAACGTGAATGAATTGTCGCCGGAATCTTATGAGGCTCTGTTGTCGCTAGGATAAAAACCACATGGCTTGGCGGCTCTTCCAAGGTTTTCAAAAGCGCATTAAAGGCTTCTGTGGTCAACATATGCACTTCATCAATAATGTAGACTTTATATTTTCCCTCTACCGGTGCAAATTTCACAGTTTCCCGCAAATCGCGGATTTCGTCAATACCACGATTGGAGGCAGCATCCACTTCCACTACATCCATGGAAGAACCGTCGGTAATCCCTACGCAGGAAGAGCAGGTATTGCAAGGATGCAGAGTCGGTCCCTGTACGCAATTTAGCGCCTTGGCAAAAATCTTCGCCGTACTGGTCTTGCCCGTCCCGCGGGGGCCTGCAAAAAGATAGGCATGCGCAATCTTGTCAGAGCGTATGGCATTTTCCAGGGTAACACGAATATGCTCCTGTCCTACCAGGCTGTCAAAATCTTGCGGACGCCAGCGGCGGTACAACGCAATATAGGCCATAGCGGTTCCTCCTTTCAATACATATAGCGAAAAAAGCAACCACATTGGGTTGCTTTCGATTACTTGAAATTGTTTTGTTTACAAGGTCGGACCACGGCAGTCACCAGGCACTCCTGCGGCACATAAGAGGGCCCACTTACCGTTGCTTCCTTCCGGACCTGGCGGGGTTCATGAGTTCCTATTGCGCAGGACCCAATGGCTACCGTGGTCCGGCCCTGGAAACATCCACAGCCACATATTATAAAATTCATTCCGCAAAAAAATGGCGGAGAGAGAGGGATTCGAACCCTCGGTAGAGTTTCCCCTACACACGCTTTCCAGGCGTGCTCCTTCAACCACTCGGACATCTCTCCAAGCTCTACACTTGTAGTATTATAACGAATAAAAGAACAAAAAGCAACACCTTGGGCTATATCTTTTTTACTTGTCCAAATTGGCCGCCCTATCTCATACGCTGCGATGCATCAGCTGACACCGGGCTGCGCTCGCATTCTTCCGGCAGCATCGTGATTTGATAGCAATACGGACTTCCTTTCATTTTTTCTCCTGCATATACTAACCCATTGACGCTTTCGGAAAGATTGTGGTTATCAATCTGCTCCGGATCTCCAAGAATGACAATTTTCGTCCCCATCCCGCAGCGGGTAATAATTGTCTTGGCCTGGACCGGTGTCGAATTTTGCATTTCGTCCAAAATAAAAAAGTATTTATGCAACGAGCGGCCACGCTGGAAAGCAAGAGCCTCCATCAAGATAGTTCCGTCTTCCAATAACATTTTTACTGTATCCTCAATTTGCTTTCGCTCCTTGCGGCCTTCTGTACGTACACCATTGAGAAGCGTAAACAGATTGTCATACATCCCTCTCATATAAGGATGTATCTTATCGCGTTCACCGCCCGGCAAAAAGCCAATATCCTCCATCGCCACGCTGGGACGGCAAATCAACATACGCTGATACCGGGACTGCTCGGGCTCCATGATTTCTTCCAACCCGGCGGCCAGAGAAAACAAGGTCTTGCCGGTCCCCGCTTGCCCACGAATAATGCACACCGGAGCTTCCTCCGCGTCCATCATTAAACATTCCTGCATAAAAATTTGCCCTACGCTGCGAGGCGTTAAGCCAAAAAGAGTTTGATGCTGGTGCTGCAATCGAACTACTTTGCGCCCGTCAAAACGCCCCAATACCGTATGTCTGCCATTTTCTACATTACGCACGACTAAAAACTGATTGACAACCAAATCTTGAATCGGCGCCAATTGCTGTTTTTCTACATCATATACTTTCAGACAATCCGGATCCAACCACTGCCTGCGATCCAAATAGAACTGATTAATCGCCTCCGCAGCCGCATACACTTCAGCTCTCCCGGTATACTGCTTTTCCACAGAAACCACTTTTTCATGACGATAATCCTCTGCTGGCAGTCCAATAACAGAGGCTTTGATACGCAAAGCCGTATCCCGGCTAACCAACACCGCATCTTGCCCTGCTTCCTGCAAACCTTTGCAAATTTGCAAGATCCGATTATCCGGCAAGTCAGTGTGCCAAAACGCAGGCAGTCGAGCAGAAAATTCCCGGCTTTCAATACGCAGCCGTCCGCCTACTTCGTTTAAACCAACCCCCGCCGCCAAATCCCCCTGCTGACTCAGCCGATCCAAAATGCGAATCACTTCCCGGCTGTTGGCGCCCCGTTCAGAAGCTTCTCGCTTAAACCGATCCAACTCCTCAATGACCACCTCAGGCAGCACTACCAAGTGCTCTTGAAAAGCAAACAAGGCCTGTGCCGCATAAGCCAAAACATTGGTATCAATCACATACACTCGTTCCATGTTTTTTCCTCCTTTGCTGCTGGCTCTACACAAGACGTTCTGTTTTTGATCCGCAACTCCCTGCCTGGCTATGTTAAGATTTGCAAAACAAAAAGTCTTCGCATAGCAAATCCATCTTGCCACACGAAGACTTGGGAGGAGAATATATACATTGCTTTTTTATTGTAAGCGATCAGAGAATAAAATCCAATATAAGTAACTTTTCTAAGTACAAAGAACTAAAACAACATCTTATACAAGAAATGAAGGCACAGTAGCTTCCGCATTTTGACGATAACGATATAAGGGACGACCAATCGAGCCGTAATGAATCTCAAACAGCAACAATTCCATCTGCTGCAGGTATTTTAAGTATTTCCGAATAGAAACCTGCGAAATTCCTACCAGCTTTGCCATTTCTTCTGCCGTAAACTCACCATCTACTTGGCAAATAGCCTCCCAAATGCGTTTCATCGTGTTGCGATCAAGGCCTTTAGGCAATTCGCCGCCCTCTTCCGTCACCCGGCTGCCCCGCTGCAAAAGTCGGTCCAATTCCCCTTGATTGACAGGGACTTCCCGCCGCAGCCACTCCTGACGTTTTTTGAAATCCAGCAAGGCCGTCTGAAAGCGCAGAAATTGAAACGGTTTAATCAGATAATCAATAGCCCCCTGCCGCAGCGCTTCTTGAATGCTGCGCTGTTCTCTCGCGGCAGTCACCAAAATAACATCCACGCCATGCCCTTCGCGCCGCACCTTGTGCAGCAGTTCTAAGCCATTCATGCCTGGCATGAACACATCCAACAAGACTAAGTCCACCTTGTTTTCACGCAAAAAGTGCAGCGCTTCTTCCCCATCCCGGCAGATTCCGGCCAATTGAAAGCCTTCAATCCGCTCCAGATAGCACCGGTTCAACTCTGAAACCATCGGGTCATCTTCCACAATTAAAACTCGAATCATCGTCCTCACTCGCTTTCTTTAGTCTCTGAGCTCAACTATTATCGTATTGCCATTCCGGTCGCGACGGAATGAAAACGGAAAAGACAGTTCCCCCTTGCGACGCCGGAGAAAATTGAATGGTCCCCTCCAACCGCGCCAGGCTTCGCTGTACCAGCGCCAAGCCAAAACCGCGATCCGCCGCCTTTGTGGAAACGCCTTGCACAAATAACGTCTCTTGAATTTCTTTCGGAATCCCAGGACCGCTGTCTTCGATTTCCATATATAAACCGCTGGCATCCGTACTTAAAGCCAGCATGACTTCTTTACGCGCAGAATGCTTGACCGCATCAAGCGCATTTTCAATCAAATTCCCTAAAATCGTCACTAACTCGTGCGCCGTATCTTCGTCAAAACAAACATCCACTTCCGTATCTTCATGCAAGCACATTTCAATATCCCTCTCCCGGGCCAAGCTAAGCTTGCTCAAAACAAACCCAGCCAACACGGAATCTCGTATGCGCCGATCCACATAGGAGACCTCTTCTTGCGAATCCGAGGCAATGCGACTAATATACGCTCGCAGCTGCTCATAATGTCGCATTTGCACCAACCCCAGAATGACATGAAGCTGATTCATAAATTCGTGCCCCCGCGAACGCAACGCATCGACATAGGCTTGCACGCCTGTCAATTCCTCCGCCAAGCGTTTTAATTCCGTTTTATCGCGGAAAGTAGCCACGGCTCCCACTACGCGCCCCTCCACCCAAAGGGGCACACGGCTGGCTACAATAGGAATGCCGTAAAGCTCCTGTTCCCGATCCAAGTCTGCTTTACCCGCTTCCATAACTACTTGCAGGCCGGAACCGGGCATGCAGGACTCCACTTCCCTGCCAATCGGATCGCCCGTCCAGCCAGCCCGCCGCAGCAAACGCCTAGCTTCACTATTAATGACAGTAATCCTCCCGTCCGCATCCACGGCAATAACGCCTTCGCGCACCGACTGCAGCATGACATTGCGTTCTTCCAACAGCTTCGCAATAGCCCACGGCTCCAGTCCAAAGAGTATCTCTTTAATATTACGGGCCAACAGCCACGCTGCAGTAATGCCAATTACCAGACCCAATGCGGAAGCTACAACTAAAACCTTCAAAGCTTCTCTCACTGATTCCTGCACATGCGTAAGCAAGATGCCCACGAGAACCGAGCCGACTTGCCGCCCCTCCTCATCATATACCGGAGTGAAGGCGCGCAAGGAATATCCAAGCGTACCTTCCGCCTCCGAAATATACTCATAACCAGAAAGAGCATCCCCCTCGTCGCCGCCGGTCAAGCGCTGACCAACCAATTCCGGATTGGGATGCGAATATCGAATTCCGGACATATCGGTGACAACAATAAAGCGGACTTGCGCCGCTTCCAGCATATCCTGAGCGTAGACTTGAATGTCCTTAGGGTCCCTTTTACCTGTCAACCCTTCCCTCACAACCGAGTCTTTCGCCACCATGCGAGCCGCGCTCATAGCTTGGGAGCCAATGGAGTTTTTAATATCTGTATTAATGCTGCGCGAAATCAACAGCATAGTCACCATAATAACAGCAGCTACGACACAAAACACCAAACCAACAATCTTGGCTTGTAAAGGCACCCGCCTGTCCAGCTCCATTTCATTCCTCCAAAAATTCATTCTCTTTTCAAATTGTAACGTATCCCTCGCCTCCATGCAAGAAACCTTGCAGGAAGATGCCGGAATAAAATCACTTTTCGCACACCCTTCTAAGTTAATTCATGAACAAGACCTGTTACAAGCAGGAAATAAGAATTAAACAGATAATTATAAAAATTGGAAGATGTATTCTTTTTTCTATTGTTCTTCTGTCAAATAGGAAGGGGGCTCGGGAATGAGGACATTCCGTTTTGACGTAATTATTATCGGTGCTGGACCCGCTGGCAGCGCTTGTGCGCACACCTTGGCCAAAGGAGGCAAAAAAGCACTCCTTGTAGAGCGTGGCCTGCCTACAGGCAGCAAAAACCTCTCCGGCGGACGCTTATATTCTTACGCTTTGGAACTGCTGGAACCAGGTTTGACTGCTAAAGCGCCACTGGAACGCTCCATCGTACGTGAGCAAATTATGATGCTGGACCAAGATCGCAGCTTTTGTTTGGATTTTTACGAACCAGCTCTTCATGCGGATATCCCCCACTCCTGCAGCGTATTGCGCGCGCCTTTTGACGAATGGCTCGCAGCCTACGCGGAGGAGCAGGGCGGCGCCACTTTGGTCGACGGCATCAAAATCGACGAGATTCTATGGCAAGACGGCCGCGTCACCGGCGTACGTTCCGGAGAGGATACAGTTGAAGCGGACACTGTCGTAATTGCCGAAGGCGTTTTAGGGCAACTAGCGGAAACGGCCGGACTTCGTCCTAAACTCCCGGCGCAACAGGTAGGCGTCGGCATCAAAGAAGTTATTTCTCTGCCCGCCAACGTCATTGAAGAACGTTTCCAAGTTGCCTCCGGCCAAGGGGCCGCCCGAGTCATTGCCGGCGGCACGGCGGGCATTCCCGGCGGCGGTTTTCTCTATACCAATAAAGAATCGCTTTCTCTCGGTCTAGTTTTTCATCCCGAAGAAGCGGCCAAACAAAATCGACCGTTAGCCGAATTATTCCAAGAATTCAAGATGCATCCCGCCATTTATCCCTTGTTGGCTGGCGGAGCCACCGTTGAATACGGCGCTCACCTCGTTCCTGAAGCAGGCTGGCGCGGCATGCCCCCTTCGCTGCATCGGCCCGGACTCTTGCTGGTCGGCGACGCTGCCGGCTTTGTGATCAATACCGGCACGATCATTCGCGGCATGGACTTAGCCATTGTCAGCGGCATAGCAGCCGCCCGGGCCATTCTCGCCAGCGAGTCGCCGCAAACGCTAGGCTCTCAATATCTGGCCGAACTGCAACAGTGCGGCCTGCTTCCCACCATGAAAATCTTGGCTGGCTGGCCTGAATTATTGGGAAATCCACGCATGGTCAGCACCTATCCGGCCATGGCCAACGCCATGCTGCATACGATGTTCCATGTTGACGGCTCTGTGCCTCCCTCCATGCCCAAAGCGATGAAGGAAGTTTTACAAGCGCACATAAGCCTGGGAACACTGCTCAAGGATCTTTGGAAGGGGGTTCGCGCCTTATGAGCATTCAAAAAGAAGATATTGATCATCTATTAAATCTAAATAAGATTAAAGCCGATGAAAAGAACGCTCACATCGTCATTGATCCAGAACAATGCGCCGCTTGCCAAGCTAAGCCCTGTCTTATCGTCTGCCCGGCACTGCTGTACACCTTAGATGAAACAGGCACCTTGAATTTCGACTACGCTGGCTGCCTGGAATGCGGTACTTGCCGCACTATATGCCCTCATCTAAAAAAATGGGAATATCCTAGGCACACCTTCGGCATTTACTATCGCCAGGGATAACGGAACATGAAAATTGAATAGGAGTAGATGGAGTAAAAAGAGGGATCGACGAGGTTAGGATTGAACAAGAGTCACGGGAGAACCGGAGGGCTCGCAGGAGGATTACGAAATAAAAGAAAAAAGATTGCAGCAACTTAAATAAAAGCTGCCACAACCTTTTCTGATTTTCAGGAGCCACTGATTTAATGAACACTCCGATAAAACGCGAGATGCGAATAAATCAATGGCTCCTGTTTTATTGACAGTGCCGGTAACGATCGCCGCACTCAGCGCGTTTCGCACCGTTGAAGTTCTCCACGTTGCTCAAGTAGCCGGTAATACGTCGCACTCGGGAAATCGGCGCTCGTTCCACCGCTTCAATCACTACGTCTTGTCCCTCCACTTGCAAGGAAAGAGAAGCAAGCTCCTTATCTTGACTGCGCCACTGCTCAATTTCACTGCGCACATACAATTCGATTTCTTCGTCACTCAGGCATGCCGCCGCTTCTACTTGCACATCTTCCACGCATAGGCTTTTCATCTTCGCCACCCCATCCATATGTAGTACTAACAATGTAATTATACACAAGATATAGTTATTTTTCCAGGCTTAATTAAAAAAAGAACCTCCTATTGTAGGACTTCAATACCTACAATAGGAGGTTTGCTTCTTCCTCTATATTTCTTTAGTCCAAAAATTTAGCTGCCGGTACATAGGGCAGGCCCAAGCCTTCGGCAACTCCTTGGTAAGTTACGTTGCCATCCACCACATTCAAGCCGTTAGCCAACCCAGCATTGTCCTTCAAAGCCTGTTTCCAGCCTTTGTTAGCAATCTGCAGCGCATACTCCAAGGTCACATTTGTCAAAGCCAAGGTGGAAGTTCTAGCCACTGCCCCAGGCATATTAGCTACTGCATAATGCACCACACCATATTTTTCATAGGTAGGTTCGCTATGCGTCGTAATACGGTCAATAGTCGCCACCGAGCCTCCTTGGTCAATCGCTACATCGACAATCACGGAACCAGGCTCCATGGATTTTACCATTTCCTCGGTTACCAGCTTCGGCGCTTTAGCTCCTGGCAACAATACAGCGCCCACCAGCAAGTCCGCTTGCTTCACCCATTTAGCCAAGTTGAAACTGTTAGACATAACGGTCTGCACACGGCCGCCAAAAATATCATCCAAATAAGCAAGACGTTCCGCCGAACGATCCAAAACAGTAACCCGCGCACCCATGCCTACGGCTATTTTAGCAGCATTGGTACCAACGATGCCGCCGCCGACAATGACGACTTGTCCTACTTCTACCCCTGGAACGCCGCCCAAAAGAATTCCTTTGCCGCCACAAGGCTTTTCCAGGAATTGAGCGCCAATCTGCACCGCCATGCGTCCAGCTACTTCGCTCATCGGCGCCAATAACGGCAAGCCGCCATGGCTTCCCAAAATGGTTTCGTAAGCAATGCCCACTACTTTCTTCTTGAGCAGCGCTTCCGTCAAAGCCGGTTCCGGCGCCAAATGCAAGTACGTATATAAAATTTGCCCTTCATGGAACAAATCATATTCTGCCGGCAAGGGCTCTTTGACTTTTATAATCATTTCTGCACTATCAAACAATTCTTTACGGTCCGCCATAATAACGCCGCCTGCTTTTTGATACGCCTCGTCGCTAAAGCCGCTGCCCAAACCCGCTCCTTTTTCCACCAGCACTTTGTGCCCTGCTTGCACCAACGCATCTACGCCGGCAGGCGTCAAGCCCACCCGGTTTTCATTATTCTTAATTTCCTTCGCCACTGCAACAATCATCGTAATCCCTCCAATTGCAAATTACGGTTTGTACCGCTGCTTTTTATATAGCAATAACCATGCCAAGTCTAGTAAGGCTATTTTACTGAACCTTTTTCTGCCATTGGAAACTTTTCGTACCAATCATTGGCAACAAAAGCTTCCGTTTGGAAACTTTTGTTGCAGGAAATTAATAAAACTTGTGTAATACACTGGTAAAGAAAGTTTAGTTCATATCCTATACCCTCTTGAAAGGAAGTTTCTATTATGCGTTTTCGCCTGCCCAATGTCGACCGCGTCGGCTTAGTCATGGATATCTCTCGCATTCTTGCGGAACGACATATCAACATTCTTTCCATGGAAGTCGATCTACGTGTCATTTTCCTGGAAGTTCAGCCTCTATCCCACCATGCCGCGCGGGAACTAGCCGAATGTCTTTTGACCGTTCCCGGCATTCTTGATGTCGAAATGATCGACCTAATGCCTCACCAAGAACGTTCGCAGCAAATCCAGGCCATGCTGACCTCCGTGCAAGACGGCATTATCGCCGTTGACCGTTACGGGCGCATTACCCAATGCAATCCAGCTGCGAAAAAGCTGCTCCACTGTCCTGCCGAAGAAATTCTAGGCAAGTGGCTGGAAGATATTTTTCCGCCATCTTCCCCGCTGCGCCGCACGCTGGAAAGCGGCAAGAGTTATCACAATGAAGAATTGTTTTTTGAAAAAGTTGCCGGCCATTGCCTCGCTACCAGCACCCCTCTTTTAGATGCCGCCGGTTTTGTCAGCGGCGCCATGGTTGTATTGCGGGACATTCGGGATGTCCAAGAGCTTGTTCATCGCTTGACAGGGCCCTCGCCCTTCACCTTCGCAGAGATCATTTTCACCAGCACCGCCATGCAGGAAGTAGTCTCCCAAGCCCAAACCTACGCCCGCAGTGATTCTACCGTTTTAATCCGCGGCGAAACCGGCACCGGCAAGGAGCTAATCGCCCGCGCCCTTCATGCTGCATCGCCGCGCAACGCCAAAGCCTTCCTGCCGGTCAACTGCGCAGCCATTCCTGATGCTCTCTTGGAAAGCGAGCTCTTCGGCTATGAAGAAGGCTCTTTCACCGGCGCCGTCAAAGGAGGCAAAGCAGGACTTTTCGAACTAGCCCAGGGAGGCACTCTGTTTTTGGATGAAATCGGCGAAGTTTCTTCCCATCTGCAAGCTAAGCTGCTGCGCGTACTGCAGGAACGAAAAGTTCGCCGCTTAGGTAGCAATCGGGAGCAACCTATCAATGTTCGCATCCTCGCCGCTACCAATCGTCCCCTGGAAACTTTGATGGCCCAAGGAACCTTCCGCGAGGATCTGTACTATCGTTTAAATGTCATTCCTCTAGTTCTCCCGCCTCTGCGCGAACGCTTAGAAGACATTGATCCCCTTAGCCGCTTCTTTTTACACCGTTTTGCCGCTAAACTCGAAAAAAGCGTACAAGAAATCAGCAGCACCGCCTTGGAAAAGCTCAAACACTATCATTGGCCCGGTAATATCCGCGAATTGGAAAATATCATGGAGCGCGCTTGCAACATCGTCAACGGGCCAGTTCTCTTAAGCGAACATATCTTTTTGCCCTCTGCCGCGATTCCCAGTAATATCCAGGCAGCTCCTGCAAAAAAAACACAATCTTTGGCCGCCTCCATGCAAGAAGTAGAAAAAAAACTTCTTGCTGAGGCAATGGGCGAATATCGCAGCGCCCGTCAGCTAGGCCTCGCTTTAGGATTGTCCCATACTGCCATTCTTAAAAAGCTCCGTAAATACGGTCTCTCCGTACCAGGTAGCTCTCATTGAAAGTAAACACTCAGCACTTTACAAAGAAAAGCCTTTGATGGAATGACTTATGCGCAAGCGCTAGCTGCCCGCTAAACAGAAAGTCCCGGATCTGGCCATAGGCCACCCCGGGACTTTTTGTCGCTATTAATACCCGCAATTCACGGTCCAGGTTCCCGGATTTTCCGGATCGTATGGTTCTGCAAGCTGCTTAGTAGCATCGATCAAAGCATCTTCCATCGTCGCAAACCATTCATTAGGGCTGACATACGGATAAGCTGCGCCAGCTGGCTGATAAAAATGGCTTGTGCGATGCCCGAGCCTGCCGTCTCCTGCTTCGACAACTTTGATACCGATGCACTGGCCGCCGATAAACACGCCCCATTCGCCAACTACCCGGCACATGGATTCAATCTTTCCCTCACTGGATAAAGCGATTGCATCTTCCCATTTCATATTGCCTCGTCCTCCTTGTGTAGACTTTATTCAAGGATAGTTTTCTGTTTATTTCGTCTTTTAAATGTCACTTTCCTGCTTCCAGCATCGCTTTATTGAAAAAATCATCGTCTTATCATCTTTTCATAGGCAAAGCAGAACGAAAGTGATATGATAGAAAAAAAGAAAGGAGCGGATTTCGTGTTGCGGTCCTTTTGCATTCTTTTGTATCGCATTATTGCCTTAATCGGCTCCGGCCTGATTATTGGCGGCAACGAATTGATTTTGGTCCTGGATGAGCTTTTGGTGCGTCTAGCGACATCTCCCACGCCGCGAACCGTGCTAGTTTGTTTGTCTTGCTGGGCCTTGTATAAAGCCTGCTGCCGTATCCCTCACCTTATACGCTCCCTTCCCAAGCGGATCTCCATCCGTTTGGAGTCATGGTAATTCCCCACACTAAAAAAGCTAAAGCAAGTATGTTTGCAAAAATTTGCGGCAAACGTTCTCGCTTTAGCTTTTTTCATGTACCGATATTGCTGTACTGGTCTCTTTTAGTACTCTTGTTAAAAATTCATACCCCGTAACCCTCTTGCGTCCCCTCAGGTTCTCCCGTGACTCCTGTTTAAAATCTAAATCTCCCCATATCACAGCTTTTTCAACAGCTCTTCTTTGACCCGTCCCAGAACTCCTAGCCAGTCTCCTGGCTGCCGCTGCCGAAACAAGCGCATTGTCGGATACCAAGGGGCATCCTCCCTGTTCAATTGCCAGCGCCATTCCGCTATGTAAGGAAGCAACACCCAGGTTTCTTTTCCCATGGCTCCTGCCAAGTGTGCTACTGCCGTATCGGCTGCAATGACCAAGTCCAAATTAGCAATCAACGCCGCTGTTTCCGCAAAATCAGTTAATTCCTCAGAAACATCCCACACGGGATATGCAGCCTTCTGCAATTCCTTAGACCGCGCTCCTTCCTGCAAGCTAACCCACGCAATATCCTGCAGTGCAAACAGTTCCCGAAAAGCTTGAATCGCCACCGAACGGTTGGCGTCATTTTTATGTTTGGGGTTTCCAGCCCAAACTACGCCTACGCGCAGCTTCTTTCCCTCAGTTGCATGAGCCAGGCGCTTGCCCCATGCAGCTGAACTTTCCTTGGACGCATATAAATAAGGAACTTGCGCCGGAATGGTCTCTTCTGTGGTATGTAACCAATAAGGCAAGCTCATTAAGGCGCAAGCTACATCATAGTTTCCCTCCGGTACGCGATTGCCGCCAACCACACGCATCGCAAAGGAATCGGCTATCAAGCGCTCTACGGGAGTATCCACCCACAAGGTTGTCTCCTCTGCCATCGCTGCTACCATAGGCGCATAACGGGAAAATTGAATAATGTCACCATATCCTTGTTCGCGAAACAGCAATATCTTCTTCCCGGTCAAATCCTCTCCTTGCCATAAAGGAATAGGAGGCTGAAAGTTACCAAACAAAGGCCAGCGCAGCTCATACTTTTCCCAGGCTTTTTCATACTGTCCCAGCGAAAAATAAATCAACCCCAGTGCATAAGCCGCTTCTAGGTACTCCGGCTGAAGAGCCAACGCTTTTTCATGCGCCGCAATCGCTTCTTCTAATCGCCCCAAATCCTGCATAAAATTTCCCAAATGATAATAGAACAACGCATGATCCGGTTTCACCGCCATTCCTTGCCGCAGACACGCTTCAGCTTCTTCCGATCTTCCAGCATCCTTCAGCAGCAAAAAAAGATTGTTATAGGCGCCTTCGTGCTCCCGCCGCAATTCGATCGCTTTACGAAAATGAAGCTCCGCTTCCGTAAGTTGCTGCAAATCCGTTAAAACAAGCCCCAGGTTGTTATGCGCTTCCCCATAATTAGGTTGTAATGCCAAAGCCCGCTGAAACCAAGAGCAAGCTTCCTCCGGCTTACCGCTGTCTTTCAAAGCCAACCCCAGATTATTGCAGGCTTGGGCATACTCTGGCTGCAAGTCAACAGCCTTCCGAAACCACTGCATGGCTTCCTCTAGTAAGTGCGACTTGAATTTCAGCACCCCGTAATTATTGCAAAGCTCCGCGCTGTCTGGAGTCAGTTCCAAGGCCAGCAAAAAACACGACTCCGCTTCTATAAGCTGATCAGTTTCACTCAAAATAAGACCTAGATTATTATAACTTTCCGCGTGATCCGGCTGCAAACTCAGCACCTTGCGCAAACAGGCTTCCGCTCCATCTAGCCGCCCCAGGCCTTTTAAGCATAACGCCAAGTAGAAATAGGCTTCCCAAAAGTCAGGCTGCAAGGACGTAGCTTGAAACAGCGCTCCCACGGCATCTTCCAGCTTTCCTACCTCCCCCAAGGCGATTCCTAAAAACCAAAAAGCCTGTGCGTTTTCAGGCTCTAGTCGCGCCGCTTCTGCAAACGACTCCGCCGCCGCTAAGTACTTTCCCTCAAGAGCCAGCTTTTTGCCTTGTTCAAGATACTCATTGCTTTCCACTTCTACTCACGCCTCTCTGTTGAGTTCACCTTCTCGGTCAAGGCCGTGGCCACCCGCTGCAGCACTTCTGACCAATCACCTCGCACCGTTTGGCGAAATAAGCGCATGGCAGGATACCAAAAACAATCTTCTCGCTTTAGCTCCCAGCGCCATTCGGGATGGTATGGCAAGAGCAGCCAAGTCGCTTTCCCCATCGCTCCGGCTAAATGCGCTACCGCCGTATCCACAGCAATAACCAGATCCAGATTAGCAATGACCCCAGCTGTCTCGGCAAAATCCGTCAGCTCTCCTGCAGTATCGAACACCCGCTCAAACTCAGCTGCTTCCTGAAAATGTTTTTGCTCCTCGCCAACCTGCAAACTCACCCACAATACGTTGGGAACTATAAACAACCGCCGAAAATCGTCAAAAGAAATAGAACGGTTTTCATCGTTCGAATGCTCCGGATTTCCAGCCCAAACCACGCCGACTTTAAGGCATCCCGAAGAAGCAGGCTCTATTTTTCCACGCCAAATTTCTTTGTTTTCTTGGGTCGTCCAAAGATACGGAACTTCCGCCTCCAAGGAGGCGAGTTTCGCCGGCAAACTAAAAATGGAACAAGCAAAATTAAACTGTGTTACGTCCAACTCGCGGTTGCTAGTACAAACCCGATACGACGGCTCCATCTCCTTAAGCAATCTTGCCAATGGCTCCTGAATCCAAACGGTTACATTCTTAGCCATAGCTACAATTTGCGACACATAACGAAGACAATGCAGCATATCGCCAAAGCCTTGCTCGTAAAAGAGAAGAATGCTGCGTCCCGCTAAGCTTTCCCCCTGCCAAATAGGGATGTTCATGCGAAAAGAATCTTCCCAGTTCAGCCTGGCATCATACCATTTCCAGCCTTTTTCCCTCTGCCCCAGGAGTAAGTAGAAGATTCCCAGAGAAAATCGCGCTTTCAATAAATCAGGCTGCAATTCCACCGCCTTCAAGTACGCAACCTCTGCTTCGGCATACTTTTCTTCGCGCAACAAACAATTCCCCATATTATGAAAGGCTTCCGCATAGTCGTGCTTTAATTCAATCGCTTGCCGATAGCATGCTTCCGCTTCTGCTAGGTACTCTTTGCGCTTCAGGACAATACCCATGTAATTATACGCTTCCGCACATTCCGGCGCCAACGCGATCAACTGTCCAAAGCAAGCCTGTGCATGATCCCATTCTGCCAAGGCCACCAGCAGTTCTCCCAAACGCAGATACAACTCTGGATTATGCGGTTCTTCTTTGACCGCCTGACAGAAATAAATAGCTGCTTCCCGAATCTTGCCGCCATGCGCTAAATTCAAGCCTTCCTCTACCGAATGTGTTTTCATTTCACACCTTCCATTTGTCCAGTCACGCAAAACGCCCGGTGAAATATCTATAATTCCACCAGGCGTTTCTCATCCTTGAATATTCCACCGCATAGAGGTGGGAGCCGGACCTTCGTATTGATTTGTGGCAACTCGCCCTTTGCGAAGTTGCTGCAGTTTTAATGCTTGAAAATTTTTGGCACGCTCCGTCTCTTGCATAAGCGCTGTGTGCAAACGTTCCACTTCCGCCTGTTTGTCACGCACTTCTTCCCGCAAAGCTTGTAAAGAGTTGCCGACAACCTGCCAGGCTTCTACGCGCTGGCTTTTTCGTTCTTGCCAAACAAGCAAATACCTATCACGTTCTTCACTTAGACGGCGCAAACCCGCCCACAAACGTTTTTCCAGCTTATTCATTTGCCGATTGCTGTTTTCTACCAAGCTTTCCAATAGCCGCAACTCTTCCTTGAAAAACGCTTGGCATTCCATTTCCGTCAAGGGATGCTCCCTCCCTATCAACCACTGCTGTTATTACTGAATACTGACATCTGCGTAGACAACTTGTTCAAATACGTTTCCATGTTCGTGTATTCCGTATAGTAACGCGTTTGCACTAAGCTTAACCGCTTTTCCTCGTTGGTAATGCGTTCTTTCATATCTTCCATCTGGTCACTAAGAGAATTATCCGCCGAACTAGCATCATCCGCCAAACCAGCCTTTTCCACTAATAATCCCTTATTTCCTGCTGAATCCCGACTGGTCCCGACATATTTTTGGAATATGTCATAGAACCGCATGCCATAGCCTTCTTCTTTATACCTCACAGATTGCTCCGTTCCACTAAGAGAGCGTACACTGGAAGTACTATAACTCGTCGACTTCTGGCTAAAAAGATTCATAACCCCTTCTGGATCGGTCTTTATAGCCGCTTTTAAGGTAGACTCATCAATAGTCAACTTGCCATAGTCCGAATAACTGCTGCTTGTTATGCCGATTGATTTCAGCGTCTGCGACACCCCGGGCACACTCGCCATAAATGCGCCGCGAAGTTCATCTAAAAAACTTTGCAACATATCATCACGCTGCAGTAAGCCGGTCTTGGCTTTTTTCTCCCATGCCGTAATATCCGATTCCGACATGGAGCTTTTCTGAGCATCTGTCAACGGCTGATAATCACGGCTATACTTCTCCGTCAGCTTCCCTCGAATTGTATCAATGAGCGTATTGTAGCCATTTACAAATTTAGTAATCACGTCAAAAGTTGCATCAGAATTCTGGGTCACGCCAATCGTGATATCGCTGGTAGTCTTTTTATTCAGCGTATACGTCACACCATCTACGGTTACAGTGTTGCTGTTGCGAGTTAATGCCTGCCCATCCAGTGTCAATTTAGCATCCTTGCCAGCTGTGTCAGTATTCAACAGAGTACTGATAAATGATCCTCCACCGCTATTATCACTTGCAGTTAACGTAGCGCCCGCACCCATTGTCTTAGATGTAAGCACAATCTTATCATTCATCGAATCATAGGACATCGTGACGCCAGCATCGCTTTTGTTTACCGTGCTCATCACAGCGCTTAAAGTATCATCCTTGTCAAAGGTAAAACTTTCTCCATTAATTGTAAAAGATATTTCATCTGACGCATTAAACGAAAAAGACGAATTAAGTGACGAATTGATAGTACTTAGGGTCTGACTGGTAGTAATACGATTAGCAAGTACTCCAGAAGTAGTAAAACCAAGAAGATTCTGCGTTTCTACTGAAATATACTGTACGCCAGCATCTGCCGATGTTAAGGTTAAGCAGCCCGCATTAGTTCCCACCGTTATCTTGCCGCTTCCGACGGCTTTGTCGACAGCCGTCTGCAGAGACGTCTGATCCGTTACACTCGATAAGTCAACTGAGTATAGCTTCGCATCAACGTACATTTTCCAAGTCGTTCCTGACGTAAAACCATAGGTCGGCGCCGCCCCCCCTTGAACTCCCTTGGAAACAGCCGAGCCGCTGCTTAGCGTGTGCGCCGTTGCTAACTGCGATACTGCCAACGTATGGCTGCCCACCTTGGCATTAGCGCTCGCTTCTGCCGTGACGTAAGCCGTATCACTGCTCTCCGCCTCATATTGCAAAAAATTCCCTTGCTTGGTAATACTGCTGGCTGATAACGAATCCAAGTACGTCGAAGAAAAGGTATTCATTGTACCCATGGTATTGCGATAGGCTTCTTGCTTCCAGGTCAGCAGGTCTTCTTGCTGCTCCATTTTATTGAGTTTGACTTTTTCCGCGTCCATAAGACCTTTAACAATCGAATCGACATCAAGACCGGAGGATAAGCCAGTAATCCGTGTGGTGCCGTTGACCGTTGAAGTCGTAACCGAACCCGAGCTTGTGGTTGCCATAAAGCATATCCCTCCTTACCGCAGATAATCAACCAAGGATGCTTTAGTGACCTTAGCTGTTACCGACAATGCCGCTTCGTAGACCGATTGAGCAGAACTCACTTCCACAGAAGCCTTGGCCACATCAATATCTTCATTACTGCTCTGCAGCTTCGTAAAGGTAATTTCATTGCTTGCAAGACGGCTGTCAGTAGACTCTACATAGTTCATGCGTGCGCCTAATTCTGACTGGGATTTTGCAATACGATCCAAATCCGTTTCCAGCTCATCAAGGCAGGAACTAATCAGTTGACTGCTAGTTTGCGCCGATGCCGGCAAAGTCTGTACCGACCACACACCGCCAGAGTTAGTAGCCACTTTGTAAGAAGATTCGCCGCTTAAACCAATCAAAATTTTATCAAGCGTATCAAAAAGATTCGTTCCAGCCGAGGTATAACCGCCATTAGCCGAATCGCCAGACCAGCCGATCACATTTTGACCTTCAATGTTGACCTTCACTTCACTGCCGTTGCTTACGTGATAACTAATATCTTGTGCAGTAGAGCCGGTTTTATACGAAGAAGCAAAACCAAGATCGCTTTGCGAACCAATTTTATAGGAAGTAACAGCGCCTCCTGGCGTTAACGTCAAATATCCAGAACCATTTGTGCCTACGGTAAACGTTCCTGCCCCTGCCGCCGTATCAATGGCGGTTTGTAAGGTCCCCGCATTAGTTACCGCGCTTAGATCCACCGAATATTCAGTACCGTTAGCAGTCAAGTTCCAGGTCCCCTTCTGATTATATACCGGCGCAGACTTAGCTACAGTATCATCGCAAAAGTTCAGAATGTCTGCATTGGGTATCGAAGCCGATACAGGCCCGCCAACGCTAAGGGCCTGCCCTTTATAGAGGACTTTATCCACCGTAGCACCGCTGCTCAACGTCTCGGTCACCAATTTATACGGCGGCTCATCTGTATTATACCCCGCGAAGACATACCGACCAGCATAGGAGGTATTCATCGTATCAACAATGCCTTTGCGAATTTCCTTAATTTCATCAGAAATCGCTGCTTTACTGGATGTAGAATTAGTATCATTGGCCCCGTTAGTAACCAACTCTTTTAAACGAGTCATATAGTCAGCTATACCCTGCATCGCATCATCAGTTACCTGCATCCACGAGGTAGCATCAGACGTATTTTTCTGATATTGCTCCACATCGGATACGTAGTCCCGATACTTAATCGCGCGCGTAGCAATAACCGGATCATCAGACGGTACCTGTATTTTTGACTGTGTCGAATATTTCGTCTGCGCATCGCTTAGGCGCTGCAAGTTATTATTCAGATTGCGGATGCTGCTATCAAACATCATATTATTAGTAATACGCATCGGTATTGCTCCTTTCCGGCTTAAACGGCTTAATCACCGTTTAATAAACCCAACGTAGTCTGATAAATATCATCCCAGGTTGTCAGCACCTTCGCCGACGACTCATAGGCCTGCTGATACATCGTCAGGTTAGACGCCTCTTCATTCGTCGACACGCCGGATACGGACGAACGCCGCGAAGAAATCGTGGCCACCGCCGAGCTCAGGTTCGTGGCCATGCGTTTGGCATAGGCGCTGTTCGTGCCCATTGTCGTAACAATGGCGTTAATGGCGTCTTCAGGAGTCCCTTTGTCCGTCCCCATACAATTAGTTGATTGCAACAAATCGGCCAAAGACTTGGCATTATTATTATCACTTTCGCCTGACGTCGTTGTCGGGTTCGCGCTAGCCGCCGCAATCTTTGACACATTGCTCTTGATGTCGGAGGATATAGAAATATTCGCCGCAGTTATTGTAGCATATTGTGCATTAAAATCAACGCCGCTAGCCCGAAATGCAGTTGTACTATTATCGGTAGACGAAGTGAAAAAACACAAGCCAGTAGAACCATCATCTCCATACCCTGTTGCATGTCCGCCTGATTGGCTCGTAGTGCTGGTGGTACTTCCTTCGTTAAATGATCGCGCAAAGGTTCTGGCAAAGTCATTCAATTGTTCTTGGTAGTATGGAATTCCTTGATAGGTTCCGCCCGTACCTGTTCCGTCACGCAGTTCCAACTGTGATCCTAACGAGCCGCCATTAGGAACAAAAGCATCCCCAGTTTTTTCCCACTGGAGCGTAAACATATTATCCACAGATGCTGTACACTTGATCGTATCATAGCTTCCGCCATTAACAAGCATCTGACTGCCAATACTAACTGACCAAACAGGATTGCTTTCGTCTCCATTTTGGGCCGTTTGGGTCACCGTAATACCTGCAACCGCCGACAGCTTATCCAATAGCAAATCGCGCTGATCCTGCAGCTCATTCGCCGCAGAACCGCTGGCTTTCGCCTGCGCGATCGTTTGATTCAAATCCGCCAACTGTTTAGCATAGGAATTGATCTGATCCACACTGGTTTTAACATCTTGATTGACCCCTTCCCGCTGTGCTTGCAAAGAGGCCGCCGCATCGTGCAAGTACTGGCAAAAGGCTTCGCCGTAAGACTCTACGGTTGTTCGCACTGACGGGTCGGGCGATGCCTTACTCAAGTTTTCTAGAGCATCATGAAAATTTTTCATAACCGTTGTAAAGCCATTATCTGACGGTTCTCCAAAAACCGATTCGATTTGCGACATCGTATCCGACTTGGTCTGCCATGTAGTCTGCACGGTGTTCTGCGACCAATAGCTCTGATCCAAACGCCAGTTGCGCTCCCGCTCAATAGCGGTCACTTCCGAGCCGCCACCGATGATGCCACTGCCGCTATAAACAGCGGCAGCGCCAGCCGCCACCTGGGTCACAACCTGCCTCGAATAGCCGGTTGTCTTGACATTGCTTACGTTATTGCTGGTAGTAATCAAGGCGGCCTGGCTGCTGCGCAGGCCGCTATTCGCTATGCTCACTCCAAAAAAAGTTGATGCCATTTGCTAGCCCTCCCATCAGCCGCCTAAATCCGAAATCAAACCCGCCACTAGCGTATCCACCACATTCATAACCCGCGCGCTGGCGCTGTAAGCATGCTGGTACGTGATCATGGTAGACATCTCATCATCCAGAGATACGGAACTAAGACCATTTCGCTGCGTTTGAATCTGTGTCAACAGGCCGCTCTGCGTAGTATAATTCGCAGTCGCCGTATCGCCAGTGGTCCCTAACCAAGAAACAAAGGACGAATAAAAGGTGTTCATATTCATGGAAATTCCGTCGCATTGGTACAAGCCGCTTTGACTGCTCAAAACTCCGATCGCTTTAGAAATATCGTTATTTCCGGCTGTCCCGTCGCTATTAGCTTTTATCTGGGTATAATCTGCTTCATAGGCGGCATTAACTTGCACGTTTTTCAAGCCCATATTAGTCCCGGTAGTAATACTAGTAAAGAAATCCTGCCCGGCAGCATGGGTCGGATTATAGATATTATTGACTGCCGTCGCAAAGGTTACCAGCAAATCATTCAAGCCGTTGGTCATCGTCGTCAGTGCGCTTTTATTCGCTGTTGTCGACCAATCATACGGCATATACGTTGGCGTCGTAGTGATAACAATATCGTCTACACCGCTTGGGTTGGCCTCATCCAAATAGAATCTTAACGCACCGCTGGTTAACGACACATCCTCATCCAAGTTTTTCCATCGCACTTTAATCGGATTGGTCGCTGTACCAATGCCGGTCGTCTCCAATTCCCTCGCCTTATTCTCACTTACCAGACTGACTCCATTGATATAAACATTCACTACGCCATTTGCTTGTTCCGCTGTTGTAATATTAACCAACGAACTGACTTTATCAATCAGCAAATCCCGAGCATCTCGCAAGTCACTAGCTTCTACATTACGGGTTTCCGTTTGTAATATTTGATCATTCAACATGGCAATTTGGCTAGCCAAATTATTTACATCATCCACGCCGTCCCGCACATTGTTTGCCATACTTTCCCGCAGGGTCAGCAGGGTGGTCGCCATTTCATTAAACGCGCCTAGCATTGAGTCCGCATTCTCCAAAACCGAACTCTTGCAGCTGGCGCTGGCAGGATCTTTCGACAGTTCCGTCCAGCTGCTTAAAAACTTATTCATACTTTCCTGGAGTCCGTTAGTAGTTTTAGCAGATGTCTTATCGATGGCATTAAATTCATTAATTACTTCCTGCATACTCGCTAACAGGCTGCTCTTCCCCTGGGCATAACCGGTGTCCGTATTTTGCTCTCGGTATTGAATGTCTAAAAACTGGTTGCGAACACGAAGTATCGATTGTACGGTTGCGCCAATCCCTGTATTAGAACCATCTCCGCTGACATAGAGATCTTGGCCTACCGCTCGTTTGCGTGTATAGCCTTCGGTATTTGTGTTGCTAAGATTACTGCTTGTGACGCCCAGCGAACGCTGGGCCGTCGACATGCCGGAATAGGAGACACTATAGCCGCTCCAGATTGTAGTCATCTGTCTGCTCCTTTCCGTTCATTAACGGGACATATTAATCAAGGTTTCCAGCAACGTATCGGACGTAGTAATAATTTTACTATTCGCCTGATAAGCGCGCTGGGTAATCATCATTTCACTGAACTCAGATGCCAAGTCCACATTAGACATTTCCAAGGCCCCTGTAGTCAGGCCACCGGCACCGCCTGTTCCCACTTCCACGGCGCCGCTATAATCACCGGAATTGACCGTTGTCGTATACAAATTATCGCCAATTTTTTCCAATCCTTGTGGGTTGGTAAATACCGCCAAACCAATCTCACCCAATGATTGCTTTTGTCCATTACTGTAGCTGCCCATAACAATTCCGTCCGTTCCAATGCTGAAATCCTGCAAAGTCCCAGAAGAATAGCCATCTCTACTATAAACAGAAACAGCACTAGCGCCTGTACTAGTAGAGTATTGACCGATGCTGGAAAAATCAACGGCTACATTAATAGAGCTAGAACCATTTGATGCTAATGCGGAAATACTTCCCGAACCGCCAGTAGCAATAGTTCCATCCGCATTAAAAGTGATTGTTCCGCCGCCGACTACCCCAAAGGTCGGATCGTTTGAGCTCGCTGCCCACGACCAATTTCCCGTAGAGTTTTTCGTAAAAGTTACTTTTACTTCATGCGCGGATCCCAAAGAATCATAGGCTGTGATGGTTGTAGTTCCTGTTCCCCCTACTGCTGTATTAGGATCCAAATTACCTGTCAACGTAGCTTTTGTAGTCGCTTCCGGCGCAAGAAGTTGTTTGTTAACTGTTACAGTTTTTGTTCCTGCCGGTATGGCAGTCGGCACGCCATCTGCAAAAGCCGTTAGTGCCGTAGCTGTGCTTATTTTCAAACTCGAAAAATTAAGAGATAAACTTGCAGGAGTTACGCCAGCGCCCATTGTTATCGATGATTTTACAGTGCTAAGACTCGATATAACTTTCCCGTTAGCATCAAAATAAATACTTCCTGCAGCAGGAGATGCACCAGCCACAGCCCAAGTCCACTTATTGACCGCCCCAGCTGTTGTTTCTGCTGCAGTAATGCTTGCAGTGGCATCTGTAAACGTAGCTGTGGCAGTAGCTGATGAAATGACGCCCGCTGTTTCTGTATAATACGTTATTGTTTGGGTTGAAGGAGAACCCGCACCTGTTGCAGAAAGAGTCCCCATTACAAGACCGCCGCTGCTCGGGACAGCGTCAACCGCAGGAGTAGCAATGGTTTTCGTAGCTGTTCCGAAGGCATTGATCGGCGTTACTTCCGATTGCGTGCTATATGTTACATTTCCATCCAAATCGACAGAATAATCATTCCAGCCACACACCTTGAGACCATTAACTACCAAATTTCCATCTACATCTACACCAAAGTTTCCGGCCCTCGTAAACTGATATCTCCCCGTCCCGCCTCCTTGCACAACAAAAAGGCCAGCGCCGCTCAGAGCTGCGTCTGTATCATTACCTGTATACTGTGAGCTCCCTGTACTCATATTAGTTGAAATAGAAGACACCTGGGAACCCAAGCCAATCTGCTTAGCGTTGGTGCCACCTCTAGTTCCTGACGCCGCACCAGCGGAGCTAATCGTCTGACTCAGCAGGTCACTAAAGCCAACGCTTTGTCCTTTATAACCCAAGGTATTAATATTGGCAACATTGTTGCCGATTACATTCAATTTCGTCTGCTGCGAGCGCAAGCCCGACACTGCAGAGTACATGGACATCATCATAATGCATTCCTCCTGCTCTCAAATAAAAATAGGAAGCTATTTCATCGGTCGCTCCGAAATAGCAGCAGCTTCTCGCTCGAGTCCAGCTGCATCTTCACACTCAAGCCTTCGTGGTTCCGCTTGTTCCCGTTGTCGCAGTACCGGTAGTGGTTGTCGTCGGAGTCGTTACCGAGGCTATCGAAGAAAGTTTTACTTTATTTCCGTCAACCATTACATATACGTCGTTGCCGCTGGTCACAACCGACTTAGCAATGCCTGTGCCGCTTACACTTTTCCCAGCCGAATCCGTAGCCGTGTAGGAAACTTCCATGCCAATCAACGAATACGCCTGGAACTTGCTCATACTGCCGTTCAGCGAAGACATCTGCTGCAAGCTGTTAAACTGCGCCAGCTGCGCCACATACTCGGTGTTACTGACTGGTTCCGTCGGGTCCTGATTTTGCAGTTCCGACGCCAGAATTTTCAAGAAAGAGTCTACCGTACTCAGACTGTCTGCTCCGCCTGCGGAAGAGCCAGTATCTACGGTTGTCGGTTTTTTCCAATAATCCGAGGTTGTCCCTGTTACGCTTGTGCTCATCTTTTTTCCTCCTATTTCGACGCGCGTTCCGTGCGCAATTTGTTCCGCCATCCTTGCTCATGTGTATTATCGAGCAGAATGAGCAAAACCTTAACGCCAAGTAAACTATGTTCCCTATCTATAAGTCAAAAGCCTGCTTTACTTTACAGTGAGCAAACTAAGTTGTGGAGAAAAAGGACTAGCGTCTCAAACAAGTAGTCCTTTCTTACAGCGTCATGGGTTTGTACGATACCCATTCACCCGTTCTTCCCCCATGTTCTCACTACTCAAAGCAGGCAGACGCACCAAGAACTCTGTTCCTTCGCCCACCTGGCTGCTTACACTCACCTTACCGCCATGGTTTTCTACGATGCTTTTAACGATCGCCAAACCCAAACCGCCCTTGCCGCGCGAGTGTGACGGATCGCCTTGATAAAAGCGTTGGAAAATATGCGGCAAGTTCTCTGCACAAATCCCCTCTCCGGTGTCCGCTACCGCCAAGCTAATTTTACCATCCTGCCGGTTCATACTAATCTCAATACGCCCGCCTTCTTGGGTATGCCGCAAGGCATTATTCAATAAATTTTCCCCCACCTGGCGCATTCTGGTTTCATCGCCATCCAGCCAAATATCTTCTTTACAACATAGGCGCAGCTCCACGTTTTTCCCCCGCGCCAGCGGACGAAAGGCGGCCACCAGCCCCGCAATTGTTTCTGATAATAAAAAAGGCCTGCAGTTCAGCACTTTTTGTTTCGCATCGCTGCGCGCCAAAAAAAGCAGTCCATCCACCAAATCGCTCATGTAGTGAATTTCCTCTTCCATATTTTCCAACCAACGCTGCCGCCCGTGCCGTTGCGAATCAGGTTCGTCTCGCAGCAGACTTAAGTTTGTCAGAATTACAGTCAGCGGCGTCCGCAGCTCATGAGAGGCGTCCGCCAAAAAATCACGCTGTTGCTCCCAAGCTTGGCGTATCGGCTCTACAGCCTGCCGTCCCCAATATATATTTCCAAGCAACGATAAGGCCATACAGGCAAGCCCCGCCCCCAGTAAGGCCAGCATCAAATTTCGCAGTATTTCGTTATCATGTTCAAAGTTCTGCACCATCAAAATATAGTCAGAGCGATCTTCCAGGTTTTTGCGAAAAAAGAAGTATTCCGTACCTTTCCATTCCACAAAGCCCTGCCCTGTTTTTTGCGCCACCGCCAGCGTAGTTATTTCCTCAACATTTAGTATGTCTCTCGCCCAAGGATCCATGGAGGGTCCTACCAAGCCGCCCTTTGCATCTACCAAACCCAAATACACTTCCATCGGCCTCGGAGGCGGAGGCGGCTGCTCTCCGCCATGCATCTGCGGCGGCAAGCGACCACGTTCTGCATCCTCAACCATGCGTTCCGCAAAAAAAACAGCTTTTTCCGTAAAGTGCGTTCGCAAAAACCAATAGCTCCCTAACGCCAGCACTGAAAATACACAAGCAATAACTATTAAATTGATAAAAACAAACTGCGCATGAAGCCTACGAAACATGCCCTTCTCCATTCTGCCAATAGTAGCCTACGCCTCGCACGGTACGAATGCGCCAAGTATTCAGCTTTTTTCGCAAATAATGAACGTAGAGTTCTACATTAGATACCTCGGCTTCCGAACAATACCCCCACACTCGTTCAAAAAGCCGTTCTTTACTAATCACTTTATCATGATTCAGCATAAGCATCTCCAGCAATTGGGTTTCTTTGAAGCTTAAGCGAATAGTTTCCGTATCTGTTGTTACCTCGCCTTTTAAAGGGTCCAAAGTGTATTCATTTACCGCAATCGTATTCCCCAAGAAGTTTTTACCTTTTCTTCGCCATAACGCCCGCAGGCGGGCCAAAAGCTCCTCTGTAGAAAACGGCTTTACTAAATAATCATCCGCCCCGGCATCCAAGCCAGCCACCCGATCCTCCAGAGAGTCTCGCGCCGTCAAAAACAAAACCGGCACATCTATACCGTTTTTACGCAATTCCTTTACGATATTCATACCGCTGCGTCCGGGAAGCATCCAGTCTAACACCAAAAGATCATAGACATCGCTGGCTGCCAAATCCATAGCGCTTTCCCCATCCGCCGCCGTATCGACAGCATAACCATTTCTCTTCAATAAATACTCTAACGCTTCCAAAAGCTTTGGTTCATCTTCTACAAGCAGCAGTCTCATAATTTTTTCATTCCTTCTGTGAAACCTTGCTCCTTGCCTTCACGCGCAGTTGCTTCCGTGCAACTGTTTTTCGATTTTATACGAAAATACCATGCCTTACGGACCCTGTCAATCAAGCTTCCCTATCCAGGGGCGATGGCCCGCACGGCAATCGCCCCCACGGGATCAAATTCAAGCTTGAATATCGACTTTGGTAGCAGAAACCGTCCCCGCGGCAGAAGTTCCTGTTCCGCCCCCTGAAGCAGCCGGCGCACTTGCCGGAGCCCCTCCTTTAGCACCGCCTGTGGCGCTGCTTGAGCTGCTGCTGTTTTCCGCATCGGCAATCTCCGAATTGACTTCTTGCAGTTGCGATTGCAACTGCTGCAATTGCTGCTGCAACGCCTGGTTGTCTTTGTCGTTTTTAATGCGTTCCTTTAGATTTTCAATTTGCTTTTCAATCTGCGCTTTTTGCTGTTTCAATTTTTCCAGCGTGGAGTCTGAGCTACTGGAAGAACTCGAAGTGCTAGAAGTGCTTTTACTAAGTGTTTGCTGCATACTGCTTGCAGTACTACTCACAGAACCAATTTGCATTTTTATGCCCCCTTAATTTCATTGATAACTACCCATTCTTATTATGCCTTGATTTCCTTGGATTTTTCTTGGAGCTGCGTTTGCGACGGGAATTGAACAAGAGTCACGAGAGAATCTGAGGGCACGAACGAGGGTTGCGGGGTCCGAATTTTCAGCAGGCGTAGAATGAGTAGAGGGAGGGCTACAGGGGTACAGAATTTACAAACAAACAGAGGATGTATCGTTCTCTGCCTCGCGAAAAAGGAAACGAGCAGCCTGCGCGGGCTGCTCGTTTCTGACTATTCCTTTTTTATTTTACAACCATAGCCGACAAGTCGGTAGCCGCTCCGGCTACTTCGTCGGAAGCCTTTTCGATCTCGTGCGAGGTCTCTACCAAGCTGGCTACTGCCGTATTGATATGTTCCACTTGCTTGTAGTTGTTAGCAATGGATTCCATAATATGCGTCATCCGCCCAGAGGTCTCATTCACTGCCGCGCCCACGCGATTCATGGTTTCCGCTTGCTGAGCCATACTGGACACCACTTCGCCAGTGGAAGCATTGTTGCGTTGAATCAGCTCTACAATTTCGTTAGCCGCCGAACGGCTTTGTTCCGCTAGTTTCCGCACTTCCTCTGCAACTACGGCAAAGCCACGTCCGGCTTCACCAGCACGAGCCGCTTCAATGGCCGCATTCAACGCCAGCAGGTTCGTCTGACCAGCAATGCCAGTAATGGTTTCGACAATATTGCCCACCGCCTGTGAAGTAGCCTCTAAAGAAGCCACCTTCTCTTGCGCCTCCTGGTTAGAAGCCACCATTGCCTGCACCTGAGCCAAGGTTTCTCTGGACAGCCGCTCGCCTTCGCCGGCGCTCGCCCGCGCTTCTTCCGCGGCATTTTTCGCATGTTCAGAAGCGTCCATAATCTGCACCGAGGCATGGGCCATCTGCGAAGCGGATGCCGTCGTTTCCTCCGCCGTAGCCGCCAAAGTCTGACTGGAGTCCTGCACCTTTCTGACCAAGGCAGTTTGCTCTTCCATCAACGCTTCCAGTTCTTCCTTTTTGTCCAATTCTTTCGCAAAGGATTCAATAAAGGATTGATTCACTTCCGCTTCAATCAACTGCATAATCTGATCCAATGCTTGCAGCACCAAGGTCAGCTTCGTTGTATCTCTGCTGTATGCACGCACGATATGAGGAACCAACACATGACGCAGTGCACCGCAAGCTAAGATAAACCAATCAGCAGGCAATTTAATGCGATTATGTACTTCACCGACACGATGCATATTAGCCATATACTCCGGCGTAATATTCGTCACATACAGTTTTTGCAGCAATTGCTTCAAGGTCACCTTAAGGCGTTCCACCGTAGACTGTCTTTTTATAAACGCCTCTACCTCCGGCACATCGGTCAGCCGCCGATAAAACTCCGTGGCAATCGCGTCCAGATTTCCCTCTATAATCGGTTTCAAGCAAGCCAAATGCCCCAATGTCACATCATCTAACGCTAAGAATTTCTTGGCTACTTGATTATTAACGGAATACTTCCCAGGCGTCACAGCGCCTCCTATTTCTTTTTTCCCTCTGCCAAACATCCTTACGTCCTCCTCATGCCTTCATAGCCCAAGCAACTTGCCTTCTTAGCAGTCACACAAGCACGCTTATTGTATTAATTTTACTATATTTCCATTTCGCTTTCAAAAGCCAATTTCCTCTCCGTTCTATTATTTTATTGTAAAACTTCTTCAAAAGCCGCCACCAAACGTGCATCAAATTGACAGCCAGCCCCCCGCCGCAATTCCTCTAATGCCGCCTCTTGAGACATGGCCTTTCGGTAGGGCCGATCATTCGTCATAGCGTCATAGGCATCAACGATCGATAAGATACGGCAGGCCAAGGGAATCGCTTCTCCCTTTAGCCCCAAAGGATACCCCTGTCCATTCCACCACTCATGGTGATGCAAAATAAAGCTGGCAATCGGTTGCAGCGTCGGCGTCGCCTGTGCAATACGATAGCCAATCTCACTATGTTTGCGCATTTCCTCCCACTCATCCGGTTCCAGGCGTCCCGGCTTATTTAAAATCCGATCGGGAACGCCGATTTTTCCAACATCATGGAACTCCGCCAACAAGCGCAAATCCCCCAGCGACTCCAGAGGACTTTCTATGTGTTTAGCCACGGCCACAGCCAGATCTCCCAGACGACTGGCATGTCCTTCGGTAATATGATCTCGCGCCGCCAAAGCCTCACGCAACGACTGCACCACTTCATTGCAACGGCTGTGCTGCCGAAATAGCTTTTCTCCGTACATCATACGGTCCGCACTCCGAATAAGTTCTACTTCCTTCCCCTGCTCTCCCCAAGCAAAACCTAAAGAAACGCTAAAAGGAATGCCTCCTTCCAAGGTCACAAACCCCAGCCGTTTCCGCAGTCTTTCCACATAGCCGTGCAATTGTTCTTCCGTAGCGCCTTGCATAACAAAAATAAATTCGTCGCCGCCAACGCGATACAGCTCTCCTTGATCTTGCACCACGTTTTTTACATTTCGCACCATTTCGCGCAAAAGCTGATCGCCCTTATCATGACCCAAGGCGTCATTGACCAACTTCAAGCCGTCAATATCAAGGAGAATCAAACCCAATGGCAGTGCCGCTCCCCTAGCGCTCCGTTTTTGCAAATCCGCTTCATAAGCCAGGCGGTTACGGGCGCCGGTCAAGCCATCATGCCACCCTAAGTACTGCATTTGCTGATGATTGTCCCAGAGCTGTCGCAGCATTTGCTGCAATTTCCGCGTCAATACAGCGATCTCATCATTTCCTTTCACCGCCAAAGGAGAAAACTCTTTAGAAAAGTCTTGGATGGTTTCTAAATAACGGGTCAGCTTTGTTACTCGGCGCAAGACCAGCCACTCCATCAGGAAATAAGTACCTATGCCGCCAAGGACCATTATTGCCGCCAATACCGCTACTAGTTTCCAAAACATGACCAAACTTTCTCGATAGTAATGCCGGTCTTCTTCTAAATGCAATTGCAAATAGCCGTCTTCTGAAACATCCGCCAAATCGGCTTCTGCGTAATTTTTCCCTTCGTCATTCCAAAGACGAAAGGGAACGTTTTGATAACCCTGCTCATTCAGCCAGGCCGTTGCCCCGGCCCCTTCCGCCACGCTCCATGAAACCTGTCCGTCAACCGCCCACTGAATGGGGTCTCCCGGAAAATCCCCCAGATACCGCCCCGTGAATAACCAACCATCTCCCTGCGCGGTTCTTTTGGAATTCATGACACGCTGCACAGAGAAAAGTAACGGTCCTTGAGGCAAACGCAATACGCCAGAAAGTGCGCTTTGCTCCTTCGTCGCGACCCGCGCAAGAACACGCTGTACAACCTCTTGTTCCCGCACCGCTGCCGGCCAAAACATTTCCCGGGTTCTATCATAGGTACGCAAAAACAAAAGCGTTCCGTCTTTATTACTTAGGGCCATCCAATTCAATTTTTGCTGTTGAAAGACCGACTTGTTCAAGTAAGTCTCTTCAAATTTATTATTGACTCCTTGCACGTATGCATACATTTCGTCCCACGCCGCCCAGTCTGCGGCAAAATCAGACACAACGTCTACTTCATAAGCCACGGCCCGTACCATGCGTTGTGCATCTCTGGTAAAGGCTTGACGCTCCACATTTTCCATATGACTGCCGAAAAACAACCGCACTAAAACCACTACCGTTAACAACCCAATAAAGGCAAAGCCGGCACAAACAAAAAACGTTTTTTGGCGAATTGACACAGCACCAACTCCAATAAAAAAGATTCGTATGAAAATTACATAATTTTTATACTATTCACCATAGCAAAAGAAAAATCCTTTCAAACCCTTCGATCAATGTACTTCTGCATGGCTTTTTAGGTCAAAAAAGAGGCTATGATCCTATCTACAAGGATCACAGCCTCTTTTGTTTTCCTGACTATATGGTTATAAAATCAAACTATTTCTTTCGGTTTGGCGTTCCACACCAGCAAAGCCAACAGCGCCGAAAGCACTGCCGCACCTACCCAGAAATAAGCGGCATAAGTAAAGTCATAGATTTTTTGGCCTTCTACAATGGTCATATGCGCATTGATAAAGTAACCGCTGACGGCTTCCTGGAGCGCTGCACCAGCATAGCTCAGAAGACCGATCATACCCATGGCTGCACCAGTTGCACGTTTTGGCACAATGTCAACCGCCATCAGGCCGCCCAAGTAACAAACCAAAGCACCCATCACCCAGCCATAAACCGACAAGCTAATCATATCCATGGTAAAGCTCTGCGGTGCCCACAAGAATGCAGCAACCGAACCAGCATACAGCACTCCGTAAATCAAGCAAGGCATGTTACGTTTATGGTTGAAGAATTTATCCGAGAAAAGGCCGCAAGTCATGGCGCCAAGAATACCGGCAATCTGCATGCCGCCAAGTACGCCTGCAGCGCCAACCGTCGAATAGCCTTTAGCTGCGGTCAAATACACCACGCCCCAGCTCTCAATAGCGTAGCGGGTAATGTAGCAGCAGAGGCTGGACAAACCAAGAATCCAAACTGCCGGATTTTTAACAACTTCCCATTGCAGCTGCGCAATGGTCTTATCCGTTTTAATAGCCGTCGGCTGCACTTCGCCCTTGTACACTTCCGCATTCGGCAAACCATTGGTTTCCGGACGGTCATGCATGAAGAAGAAGATCGCCAGCGAACCCAAAGCGCAAACAACGCCAGGAACGATGAAGCCCATCTGCCAGCTGTAGGAAGTAACCAACACAGCGGTTACCAAGTACGTAAAGGCTGCGCCCAGATTATGGCTGGTAAACCAAATGCCGTAGTACGTACCGCGTTCTTTGTTGGTAAACCATTGGTTCAGGGCCACGATGCAAGGGCCAGCGCCAAAGGACTGGAACCAACCATTAATACCCCATAAAACTACCAAAGGCATAAACTCATTACAGAAACCCATCAGCGTACTGGCAACTGAAGATATTAAAAGTCCGAAAGCAAAAAAGCGTTTATTATTAACCCTATCTGCCAAAAAGCTGTTGGTGAACTTTCCGATACCATACGTAATAAAGAATACCGAACCCATAAGTCCTAATTGCTGTGCATTCAAAATGCCCATAGACATTAGGGGTTTTTTGATAACCGAGAAATTAAGACGCAGTACATAGAACAAAGCGTAACCAATGGTAATAGAACCAAATACTTGCCACCGGAATAAATTAAACTTGGATTTTATCTCTTTATCATCTGTCAGCGGAGTTGCACTCGCCCCAGATTTAAAGAAGTTCCAAAGAGCTCCCATAATCAAATCTACCTCACTTCTCTAAATTTTGATTGTCTCAAAAAAGCCGCACACATCAAAAAGGATAACCGCGTCGATCCTCCTTTCTTTTTTTATTCCTGCTTATCTCCTTCTGAATTGTCACACAATATCACTTCTTTGACTATCAGAAAAGAAATGAAAAATACGTAGGAAAAAATCCTATATGCTATTTTCCGGGTTAACAAAAATAAAAAAGGCCTTGCGGCAAAATCCGCAAAGCCTTGATTTTATTGAGCTAATGGCGAAGAGAGCGAAATTTGAAACATAAAAACCTGCGCATCTCCTCAAAAGAAATGATAACAACCGGACAAAGCGCTATATAAATAAAATCAGACAACGCCAACGGATGGGTCATAAAGACAGCCGCCAAAAAGGGCACATACAGCAATGCAATGGTGATGATCAGCTCCGATACAAGGCCGCCTTGAATAAGAACGTTGCTTTTCAATGAAAATGTCCAAAATGGTAATTTCTCCGAGCGACAAACAAATATATTCCCCATTTGGCAAGCGATAATGGCGACCATCGCCATAGTCGTAGCTTGCCAATAGATGTCCCGCACAAAAGGCTCTGCGTTGTCTGCAAAAATTTGCGGCGCAATTTGCTGGATATCAGCCAAGGAATATCCGTAATTAGACCAAACCAGAAAGAAGCCGCCCATTGACATCACTGCCTCCAGCATCCCCAGAAAACCATAGGAACGAAGCAATAGAGATTGATCAAGCAAATTCCCGGAATAATCCGCTGGTTTTCGGTTTAAAACCCCTTTCTCCGGGTGTTCCGCGCCCAAAGCCAAGGCTGGCGCCATATCCGTACCAATATCAATCGCCAATATTTGCAAGATGTTCAAAGCAGGCGGGATGCGCAAAAAAACCATCGCCATAAACGGCACTATTTCAGGAATATTCGATGCTAAAATATAGGTCATGAATTTACGAATGTTATCATATATGGCCCTCCCCTGTTCAATCGCTTTGACAATCGTAGCAAAATTATCATCAAGCAATACTATGTCTGCGACTTCGCGGGCCACATCGGTTCCGCCACGGCCCATGGCAATTCCGATATCGGCAGCTTTTAAGGCCGGGGCGTCATTCACCCCGTCACCGGTAACTGCGACAATATGGCCGCTAGCCTTATACGCCTCAACTATTTTCAATTTATGCGCCGGAGTCGCTCGTGCAAAAATAATAGGTTGTTCTTGTTCCAATACCTTTTGCAACGTCTCCGCGTCCATATTCTCAACTTCTACACCATTAATAACGGTAGCTTGGTCTTTTACCAGCCCAATCTGCCTTCCTACGGCTTCGCCGGTCAAGCCATAATCACCAGTAATCATGGTCACGCAGATGCCTGCCTGTTGGCACAACTTAACCGCCTCGAACACTTCGGGCCGCGGCGGATCAATCATCGCAGCCAAGCCTACAAAGATTAAATCATGCTCTTTCGCCTCTGAAGCGATACCCCCTTCGACATAGGCCAACGCCAACACCCGATGTCCTTCGCTAGCCAAGCGGTCATTAGCAGCAATAATCCTTTCTCGATCTGCGTTAGAAATTTCAACAATATCATTTCTCATTCGAAGGTAGCGGCAGCAACGCAAGGTCTCAAGGGGCGCTCCTTTGACGAACTTCACACTTATTCCTTGTTTGAACAATAGGCTTCCATCGTTGACGCCAAAAGTGCTCATCATTTTTTGTACAGAATCGAACTGTTTGGTTACTTGCCCGGAAAAGCCAGCCCGTACAACAGCCATATCCAGCCCAAACTTGGCTGCTGCCACTAATAGCGCCCCTTCTGTCGGATCTCCCAAAATTCGCCAAAGCTTGTCATTGCCAGGCTCCGTTTCAATATTGGCTTCAGAACAAACGGCGCCTATTGTCAAGAATAACTCGATCTGTTTGTTCATCTCTATATCAGCAATAGCTACTTCGCCTTGTTTTTCATAACCGCTGCCGGAGACCTCTATCTCCTGTTCCGGCAGCCAAATTTTCTTAACCGTCACCTCATTCATCGTAATCGTTCCTGTTTTATCCGTACAGATTACACTGGTAGCACACAAGGCTTCTACTGCCGACAACTTGCGAACTAATGCGTTTTGCATAGCCATTCTTCTAACGCCAACCGCCAAGGACAAACTTACCGCCGGCAATAATCCTTCCGGGACATTAGCAACAATAATCCCTATACAAAACACAAAGCACGCGCGCAAGTCCATGCCAAGCCACCAAAATGCCAAAACAAAAACAAAGGCTCCCATCGATAGCGCCAGAAACGTAATAAGCCTGACAATCCGTTGCACCTGGAGCTCTAACGAACTTTTTTCACGAACTACTTCCGTCGTTAGTTTGGTAACCTTTCCCAATTCGGTATTCTTGCCGGAAGCGTATACAACCGCGATTCCCCGCCCCGCGGTCGCCATCGTTCCCGCGAATAAAAGGTTCGCGTTGCGACTAGCTGGCTGCCCCGCGTCAGCAATAGAAACGGCATTACAGGCTATAGGCAGCGACTCTCCTGTCAGCAACGACAAATCAACCATTAGATTTTCAGCCTCAATCAACCGCGCATCAGCTGAAATATGATCACCCGCTTCAACAACCAGGACATCGCCAACAACAATGTCTTCCGAATCAACTTGTTCAAGAACGCCATTACGAAATACTTTTACCTTACGAGGCAGCATGGCCGCCAAGGCCGCCAAGGCCTTATCCGCTCGATATTCCTGCCAAAAACTAAACAGCGCATTAATAAAGACAACCGACCATGTCGCCCAGCCTAGTTCCGGCATATTTACCACAAAGGCCAAACTTCCGGCAACCCACAATAAAAGAGCCATAAAATGAGTAAACTGTTGGTACAACAACCGCCACAATGAAATCGTTACTGTTTTAGGAAGTTGATTTTTCCCGTACAACAACTGTCTTTTTTCTACTTCTGGACTTGTGAGGCCTTCAGGACGCGTCTCCAGCAAGGAGAACACCGCATCAATCTCAAGAGCGGCAATTGGGACAATCTCACTCTTTAAGCTCATAATCAAAGCCCCCTCTACTGTGTAAAAAATAGTCCTCCAGACTATCCTAGCCGCCGCTTCTCGCCTGCAGATATGGCAAGAGGACAACGACAAAATCGCAGTCCTCTTTTAGGCGGGGCCTCTATTATCGCTTTTTTATCTCCCTTTTTATCTCATCTATAGAGTCATCTTGGGAAGCAGCTTTCTTTAACACCACTTCCACTTCTGACTCTGCAAGGTCTAGTGCTAATTCACGAATCCGTTGGGCCGTCTTCTGCAACTCAGGCCTGTCAACTAGCGCGTCGTTTAATGCGGTCGCACAATCTATCATTTCTTCAAATTTAGACTTTAGCAGAAAAGGCCTTGTGTCTGTTTTCATGAAGTCCCCCCCTTTACTACGAATCCGACTTACTCAACACCCCGCAAGGTCAATACGTAGCATAGCGCACCCCATCCCCGCCTTCATTTTTCACCGCATACATTAGCAGATCAGCCTGCCCAAGCATTTCGTCTAAATTGAGCGGATGCGTACTAAAGGTCGCCACACCCATACTAAAGGTCACAGACCACTGGTTTGCTTCCATCGCCTCGGATAAGTGTTCTCTTATTTTTTCCGCAGTGTACGCCGCCCCTTCTTGTGCCGTATTGGGCAATAATACTACAAACTCATCGCCGCCCCATCTAAAGCTGTAATCAGCTTCTCGCAATTCCGCCTTCAATACGCCGCCAACAGTTTGTAGTAACTCATCCCCTACCGAATGACCAAAGGTATCGTTTATTCGCTTAAACTTATCACAATCAAAGTATATGAGGCTAAAGGTTCGATTATATCGCTTACTCTGCACTAATTCCCAACCTGCTATTTCGTTAAAACCCGCTAAGTTATACAGCCCTGTCAACGTATCTGTAATAGCAATTTTCTGCTCGCGATCCGCCTTGTCGCGAAAACGGATCAGCAACGTCACCAAGATACTATAGGTAAAAAGAGTAAGCATACTATTCCATACAGCAATTCCTATAGTGCCTTCCAGCTTTAAATCAGATATCCCTTTGATCAAAGTTGCTATCGCCACAGAGAAAATCGCATTAGGCCAATCAGCAGCTATGGCTATTAAGATTATAGGGAAAATATATAAGCCGCTTATTCGCGTCACATACCCAGTCGAATAATCAATTAAACAAATTAACGCCATGAGAGAATAGCCGCCGCAAACTATTAACGGCCGCCATTTTTCTCTACGAAGAACTTTATTTAGCATATAAATCATTTTTTCCGTCATATGCTCACCTATTCTCATAAAGCTCTTTTTTAACCATGCGACTATAAAAAAGTCTAAGTCAAGATGTAATAAATTTCGAATATTCTATTTTTATTATAATCCATTACCTCTTTGATTGCTACTTCTTAAAGGCAACATGCACTTACGCTCGCAAAAAAGAAAGCCATCCCTCTTCGAATAAGCAGACATACCTGCACCTACTAGTACATACGATTTACAAGCCGCCGCTTTTTAACTATTTTTGCGTTTTTGCTGCAAAGATTTTCGCGACGGTGCAAGGCATCCTTGCCCTTCGCTTTGGTGACGCTTAAGCGCTTTCAAATCCTCTTGGCAACTGCTTTCCTGCGCAAGCCTTTCCTGCAAATAAGAAACCAAAAGCGCTTCCTCATTTAAAAATACTGGCGCAATCTTATAATTGATCCATTGGGCTTGTTTAAAGCTTTGGACAATGCCGGCGTTCTTAAATTTTGCTAAGTGCCGAGACACATTGGTCTGGCTCATCTGCAAAACATATTCAAGCTCACATACACAAAGCTGCCCTTGCAGCAAAAGATGCACGATCCTTAGGCGGCTTTCGTCAGCCAAGGCTTTCATGATTTCAATCATTTTGATCTCCTTGCAATTCATGTCATAATACAATCTAATTACATGATATTCCGTTCCAATTCTTTTTTCAATCTTTCTTCCAGTCCTCCTATGGACATACGATGAGCTTTCTTGCCCACAAGCAGTCGCCGCAAGAAGGTTCATTCCCCCAGCAATCGCCTTGGTTATCCTGTAAGTAAACGCATCCATCCGCTTGAAGACAGTCTACGCAAGAAGGAAAAAAAGAATTTCGCACCGCCCATCGGAACCGTACATACTCTTCTTTCTGCCAAATATCTAGCAGCGTATTTACGCGAATATCGCCAACGTGATATGGCTTCATTCTCTTTTTTCGTCCAAGTACATAGCAATCATACTCATGCATAAAAGCATAACAAGGAGCCACTTTTCCTGCTGCAGTAATTACGAAGGATTTTCCTTCAACAAAACGGCAATTTCTCTCGGTACGTAATTCTAAAGGCAATCCTGTTTTAACCGACAATTGAGGAGCTCCGGAACCAAATTCCTCCCACCTGCGGTGTTGATCATAGAGGATTTCATCTTTCATGCTTTCGTGATATGGCAAGACATGAGTTACCACCAGTCGACTCACACCTAAATCATCGCACACGCGCCGAAGTTGCGGTAAATGGGAGAAATTACTTTTGGTAGCGACAAATTCCACACCTAGAAAAGGCACCGCCTGACGACGTTTTTTCTTTTCACTCTGCAACCATGCTAAGTTACTTACTACTTCTGCATAGTCCGCCCCAGGCCTCATTGCTGCATAACTGCCCGAATCAGAGCCATCTAACGAAACAAATAACCAGTCCAAACCTGCGTCTAAGAGTTTCGCGCACATAGTCAGCGTTAATAGTGAACTATTACTAATCATTTCGGTTTGGTATCCTTGCTCATGAAGCAGACGAATCATATCCGAAATTTTTGGATGCAGCAGCGGTTCTCCAAACCCTCCAAAGTGAACACTTCGGAGCTCTGGAAATTCCTTGAGTTGCATTACTAAATCTAAAAAGTCATGCCAAGCGGTGTCGCAGCCACGTAGGCACTGTATCGGATCGCGGCCACGAGCTAACTAACTGCTGGAACTGCCGCCTAGCTTGCGCTGCCAGATTTTAGAGCTAATTATTTTTTCTGCTCTTCGCGTCGACTGATGTGTTGCTGTACTTTTTGATACTGCTTATGGCCGCCTGACAGATTATACACCTGTTCAAAGCCTCGGTTCCGCAGTATATTTTGTGCCGCATTGCCTGTTACGCCTTTATTGCAATACGTCACAATCAGCTTTGTTTTATCTAATGCTTCTGCCGCTTCCCTTAGCTTTTCTTGGGGAATACTCAGAGCCTCTTGCACATGGTCTTTTTCATATTGTCCTACTGCTCTAGCATCAATCACGATGACTTCCGCGCCGCACTGCTGTTTGCGCATCAATTCTTCACTGGTTATCAGCTTTCGTCCCCTGGAAATGGCGTTATCCAAAATCATGCCAGTATATAAAACCGGATCTTTCGTCGTAGAAAAAGGCGGCGCATAGGCTAAATCCAGATGAAACAAGTCTTCTACATGCGCTCCAAAGCTCATGGCGGTCACAAATACATCCATACGTTTATCAACACCGTTTTCCCCCACAATCTGAGCCCCTAAAAGGCGGCCTGTCTTTTCATCAGCGATCCCTTTAATGACCATTTCCTGCCCGTGAAAGTACTCCGGTTTATCCGGCTTTATATTATGGCAAACAACAACCGCATAGCCTTCCTTGCGAGCTTGCTGCTCACTCATGCCGGTATGGGCCACCGTCAAGTCAAATACTTTTACAATGCCAGTTCCCAAGACACCTCGGAATTCCAGCGTCCCGCCAGTTGCCTGATCACCAGCAATCCGCCCCATTTTATTGGCAGTCGATCCCATGGGACGATATAAGGGAGCTTGAGTCAATAAAGAAAACCCTTCCGCACAATCACCGCAGGCATACACATTCGGCACGCTTGTTTGCATTTTTGTATTCACCTTAATCGCGCCCGTAACGCCAAGCGCAATCCCGGCTTGCTGCGCCAAAGAAACCTTCGGCTGCACGCCTGCCGCTACGATCACCATGTCTGCTGCTACTTTTTTGCCGCTCTTTAATAATACTTGCTCTACTCGATCCTTGCCTTCAAAACAAACCGCCGAATCGTCGGTAATGACCGACACGCCTTGCTTTCGCAGCTCTGCTTCTACATACATAGCCATATCCGCATCTAGCGTCGGCATGACTTGCGAGGCCATTTCCACGACGGTTACTTCTAGTCCCCTGGCCTTTAGGTTTTCGGCAACTTCTAAGCCGATAAATCCAGAGCCAACAACCACAGCTCTTTGAGGCTGCTGTTCTAGTACATACGCTCTAATTCGGTCAGCACTACGTACATTACGAAGAGAAAATACATTTTCCTTTTCGATTCCAGGAATTGAGGGGATTCGCACGCTAGCTCCTGTTGCCAAAATCAAGCGGTCGTATGCTTCTTCGAATTGCTCTTGCGAGCGAAGGTTCTTCACGGTAATCACTTTGCGAGCTATATCAATGGCTACTGCCTGATGCCCCATATATACGTCAACATTGTATTTCTTCTTAAAAAAAGCAGCGTCTCTAGGAACAAGTTCTTCTCTTGTTTTTACTTCCATTCCGATGTAGTAGGGCAAGCCGCAGACTGAGTAAGACATATCTTCATCTTGATCGAAAATCTTGATTTCCGCCGTCTCATTGTTTCGTCTGGCTTTCGCCGCAGCCGAAGTCCCCGCTGCAACGCCGCCAATAATAATAATCTTCATCAAAAAACTCCTCCATTATCATCTTAATCATAATTCAGCATAGCGCATATAAAACCAATTGGCTATGACTGCATTGTTAAAGGAAGATTAAGCTTCTTTGGAAAAAGAGCGGTATGTTCGCAACTACGACATACCGCTCTTTTGATTATTGGAGCAACTCCAACAGCACTTCATCTTTTAGTTCTCGTTTTTCCCAACCGATCGCTAGGCAAGAAGACACTAGTAACCTTTGCACGGTTTGCCTCTTTTTCCCCACCGCAATCAAACGATTAAAAGGCATTTATACGCTTTTCAAGCACAAAAAAGGCTTTGCGGCAAAATCCGCAAAGCCTTTTTTTATTGAATTAATGGCGGGGAGGGTGGGACTCGAACCCACGGTCCCGGTTAAGGGATACTTGGTTTCGAGTAGCGTTAGGCGATATTTTCCTTGCACCAGCGAATCTCTTCTAATCCTTTATTTCCAATGGTTTAGACCATTTCAGACCCAAGCAAGTCATGGCAAATATCATTGCGGCCCCACTGTGCGGCAACACGTTTTCGTCTCATTTATTACCAACTGTGTTGTAATAGCTTACCAGACACTATACGCTCGTTTATGCTTACTATACGCCTGCGCTGACACAAAATTTTAGACTGCCCGAGACATCCGGGCGGATTGAATTTTTGTGATCCTTGGCGATGTTTTTGCGATTTACAGGCGGAACTTGTCCACCGCTTCCTGCAGCTCCTGTGCCAACTCGGCCAGACTTTGACTAGAAGTGGATATCTCCGTCATCGACGCCGTCATTTCTTCCGCCGCTGCCGACACATGTTCCGCCTGGCTGGCGGAGTCTTGGCTTACATTTTCAATGTCCATGACTGAAGAAACGATCGTCTCGCTCCCTTTAGCGATTTCGCCAATAGCAGAGGAGATATTCAACATCTGTCCGGATACTTCCTGCGTCATTTGGGAGATATCGCGGAAGGTCAGCCCTGCGTCATTCACCACGGTGATACCGACTTGCACCGAACCGGCTGATTCTTCCATAGCCTGAACGGCTCGCTGAATATCAGCCTGATTTTGTTGAATCAGATCCGTAATTTCTTTAGCGGCAGTCTCCGATTGTTCCGCCAGTTTGCGGACTTCCTCCGCCACCACAGCGAAGCCTCTACCCTGCTCACCAGCCCGTGCAGCTTCAATCGCCGCGTTCAAAGCCAACAAATTGGTCTGCCCAGCAATCTCGGAAATCACGTTGACAATTTCGCCAATATGTCGGGACGATTCCGCCAGCTTTTCGACCGCGTCGCTGACCGCCTTGCTCCCTTCACCGATGCTTCCCATTTGCTGGACTGCACGCTCGATAGCCTGGCTCCCCTGCGTAGTGGCCGCCGAGGACTTGTTGCTCAGGCCAGTGATGTTTTCTGCCGTGACCGCCACTGACTCAGTATGAGAGGAAACTTGTCGCACTACCGTCGAGGCGTCATTAACGGCCCCCAACTGCTTCGATGTTCCGGCCGCCACTTCCGTGATCGCCTGAGCAACCTGATGGCTTACTTCCGCCGATTGTTCGGCACTGGCCGTCAATTCTTCCGAAGAAGCTGCCAGCGTTTGCGACAGGTCATGCACATGCTTGACCAACTCCCTCAAATGCAACAGCATCGTGTTGAAATTCCGCGCCAAAGCGCCAACCTCATCCGAAGAATTTACTTTCACGGTCTGAGTCAGATCGCCGTTGGCGACCGTGCTGGCCACTGCCCCAAGTTGCAACAACGGTTCGGTGATTTTACGAGCCATCCACAAGGTGGCGAGAAAGGCTAGAACAAGGGCGACCAAAATCGTAAGCGCCACTGTAAAGACCATTTTATCCCGGAAATCGTGGGCTTGCGCCATCGACTCACCAGCGAACAGAATGCCAATTGGCTTGCCTGTCGGAGCAAGGATCGGTTCATAGGCTGTAAAGTAATCCATACCCAAAATATTCGCCGTACCATCAAAGGACTTGCCTTGCTTTAGGACAATATCGGCGATGGCTGGATCTAGCTTGGTGCCGACCTGACGCTGGCTATTTTGGGTGATGGTGGTCGACTCACGAACATCATCCTTAAAAAGGGTGGCGTCGACATTGAACAATTTTTGGGTTTTGTCGACTACTTCATTTTTCGTCAGAGTAACGCCAGGAGTGATAACCCCCACGATCCGTCCCTGCGCGTTCCGGACCGGCGCTCCAGCCCTAGCCGAGAGCTTCACTACCGTTCCCGATTCTACTCCAGCTGTCACATTCCCCTTCAGCGCCTCCTGCACATTGGCCTGTCCAGTGACACTGTCACCCTTTTTCGCTGGCTCGTGAGTCCGAGCGATAACGACTCCTTTTTCATCCGAGATCGTAATAGAGTCGACTGGGATATCTTTGATGAGCTGTCCAACAACCGCCAACACTCGCGCCGTGTCCTTAGCCTCCACAGCGCTGGCAACTTCCGGATTGGCCGCTATTAGGATCGCTCGCAGCTTCATTTCCTGTTTGGAATCCTCCAGCACGTTGTGTAGGCCGTTTACCCCGGATCGTGCCAGGTTTTTAGCCATAGTATCGGAATAATCCGTGAAGAAGTACAGGACGGCGCTCATAACAGTAACACCGATCACCGCGAGCATCACGGAGATGAATACAACCAATTTAGTCTTAATAGAACGAAACATTTTTTCCTCCTTTTCGTCATGACGCATCATTGATTTAATAAACTTTAACATTTGTCTGTTTCTTTTTTAGGTGTAATACTTCACTTAGAATTTAGATACACTTTGAATTCGCCATTAAAGACTTGCTATCCTTTTTTCTTTGCACCTAGCCAATACCTCTATACTATTCCGTATTCAAAATTACAAGGAGGATTATTTTTTTCTTCTCAGACACCGCCGCGTATCGATGGAAGAGCGGAGTATCGCCAGATAGTTATTTTATCTTAATTTCATCGGCCTATGTTTTCGGCTATAATATGACAAACTATAATTTTAGCCGAAAAATGAATTTCCGAGTTATATTCACAGAGCCATAGAAATCAAAAAACTGCTACCCCTCAAAAGCAGCTTACCTGTCTTTTTAGCGTGATTGACAAAGCTGCTTTAGAACGAGGCACAGGAGCAGGCTAGCCAAAAACCAAACCACCCCTTTTTTCGCACCGTAATCAAATGGTAATCAAAAATGCATTTATACACTTTATAAGCACAAAAAAGACTTTGCGGCAAAATCCGCAAAGCCTTGATTTTATTGAGTTAATGGCGGAGAGGGTGGGATTCGAACCCACGGTCCCGGTTAAGGGACACTTGATTTCGAGTTCACTTTTTTGCATTTTAGAGCGTTTTATTCATTACTAGGCAATGCCAACAACCCTTGATTTTACTGGATTATTGCCATTTCATCTTTCGCCTTGTATTAATAAATATTAGCCCGTCTTGGAAGCTCCGTAATCAAATGGTAATCAAAAATTCAAGCTCTTAGCCCAGCACAGATAGAAGAGCAGGAACGGGTCTACGATATAAAGTTCCTGTTCTCTCCACTCCAAGGCGTCTAGTTTGGGCACCTTTCCTTTTACGAAGCAATTTCAATAACAGTCATACGGCCAATCAAGTCAGGATTATGACTTTGCCAGGTTCCACAGCTACTTCTTCTATTATAGCACAGACTAACCGCATCAAAGGAACTGCTCTTATCTATGAAAATGAAAGCCGGTAGACTATATTACTTCGCCACAAATTTCTGATGACGACTTTTAGGTTTATCAGGCAAAGTCAGTTCCAACTTTCCAGCCTGCACCAACGGCCAAACATATTTCTGCATGGCATGGTTCGTTGTTTTTAGCCCCACGTAGTTTGCGATTTCCTCCCTCGAACGAGGCACCTTGCAAAAAGACAATACATCTTGCCCCTTTGTATGGTTTGGCTTATCTTCTGCAGCTACAGCCCTGTCATTATAGAGAGTAACCGTAAAGCTTCCTCGCGCATCAGCAAATTCCGGGCTCATTAAGCCAGCATCCTTCATAGCCCTATAGATGGTTGGTATCCCTGAATATCGGTTTTCAGTAAGTCCTAAATCTTCCATCATGGTGGCAATAACCGGATTTCTAGTATCTGGCTGCACCTTGCCTATATTGTCTATTTTGAAACGCCCATAAATACCGCCTGGATTTTTAATTTCCAAACGATTTTTATAGAGCAAAATCTGTATCGGCATTCCTTCCGTATGAATGCTATAATCCCTATGAATCAGTGCATTCAAAATAATTTCGCGAATGGCTTCCAACGGATACTCGGTTCGATCATTTCTCTTGCCTGTTTCTTTATCCACAATCGTTTTTATCGCCATATTTTTATGAACAAACCGTACAGCTTCTTCCAGCATTTCTGGCAGCGTACCATCAATTCGCTTATTATCAATAAATCGCTCTCCTACACTGCCGGTTTCACCGATTTCTTCTCCTGGAACAACTACAGCCGTAACGCACAATTGCGGGAAATACCCTTGCGGATATTTTCCAAACATAAGCATGCCTGCTAAGGTAGGCGTTCCTCCTCGCGTCACTCCCATTAATTCATATATTTCCGTCACAGGCATCATCGCCAATTTAGGCTTCTTATCCTGTAAGGAAATCGTATATTTATCAAGCTTAGTTTTGTCCAACATAGAAAAGTCTAAGCGTTCAACCACGCGTATGTCATCTTGATACTTTTTTCGAAAAGCATCATAGCTGTATATTTCATACTCGGTCATGGGTTCATCCGAATCACCCACACGAATATACGAGCCGGTAAGCCTGCCTTTTCCTGTATAAAAGCAGGGCTTGTCCGCAAGATCTATTTCTGGTATTTCTGCTGCAACAACAATATGTCCATCGAGCTTGCAACAGGTAAAAACAGCCCTTACTATAGGCTGCATTTGCTTACATTGCGCCACTATCTTCTTTTGCAAATCCGCAGCATTATACACGCCAACAACTTCAAAGCCCATACTTTCTTTAAGGCCAAACAGAATAACTCCACCGCCAGCATTATTGGCAAAAGCAGATATAGTATCATACAGCTTTTTCGGGCAATCTATATGCGCTTCTTTCACTTCAATATCATGAAACTCGGTATTAAAGGTTTGTACTTTCCGAACTAATTCTTCTAAATCTCTCTCAAGCACAAGCACCCCTCCTTTCTTTGATTATACAACAATTAAACAAAAACGTTTATCTATTTCGTTTAAAATTTAGCTTATTTTTAAATTCACTCAAAAAATTGCTTTGTTCCACTAATCTTTTAGCTCATTATCAACTTTTTCGATAAACACTTCGACCAATCATACCTACTGGCCAAAATTCATTGTTCGCAACACTACTTTCGGCCATAATGTGACAAGCTATAATTTTAGCCGAAAAATGAATTTCTGAGTTATATTCACAGAGCCATAGAAATCCAAAAACTGCTACCCTTCAATAGCAGCTTACCCGTGTGTTTGGCATAATTGACAAAGCCGCTTTAGAACGTAGCACTGGCTCTGCGCTTTGTACGACAGATATGTTGTCTGCCTTTGATAACCAGAATTTGATTGTTCCTATTTTGGGAATATAATTGAAAATGCCTTTAGTCGCTACGCTTGTACTGACTAAAGGCATTTTATGTTGTTCTGCTAATGCGGATATCGCAAAGTTCCCGACTACTAGCAATTAAATACAAAAAGCCGCATACAAAGGCACTGTTTTCTTGCCATCTTCAAAACCAAAGTTCTTGGTTGAAAGCTTGATGGCATATTCCGGCTTAAACATCTGCATATACACTCCAAGGCTTTTCGCTCGGGTATTATCTGCAGCCTTTACCTCTATTGGGATAATCTGCCCCTGGCGCTGAATGATAAAATCCACTTCTGCGCTGCGCTCTGAGAGCCAATAATAGCTCGTGTGCCCGCTGGCAGTAAGCTGAGCGCACACGTAGTTCTCGACCATCCCGCCTTTAAAATCGTTCAGCTCTTCCGACAAGTATAGAATGTCTTCCGGCACAATGTCCTTCTTCGCGCACAAAAGACCTACATCAGAGACATAGATTTTGAAAGCGTCAATGTCCCGATAATTCTCCAATGGCTTCTTCGGATGCTCAGCCCGATATATTTTGGTTACAATCCCAGACAAACTAAGCCATTCGATGGCGTTTTCAAATTCAGAAGCCCGTCCACCTTTTTTCACAAGCTTGTATTGAAAGCGAGTATTTTCCTTGGACAGCTGAACAGTAATATTGTCATACACCAAGCGCGTTTTTTTGATTTCGTTAGCGATGTTATACTTGCTCATATCATTGAGATAGCTGGCTAAAATCATAGCTTGCGTATGACGCACCAAAATATAGTTCTTGGTTTCCAAAAACTTTTTAACACAGTCTGGCATACCGCCCACAACAAGGTATTGGCGGTAATACTGCAATGCCGCTTCATGAAGGGCCGCTGGCAGCGGCGTATTCTGTTCAAAGCAATCCTTAATTTGGCGAACTAGCTCCTGCTCGCCATAAGCCAACAAAAACTCTTCCAGATCCATCGGATACAGCGTCTTAATATCAACCTTCCCCACAGGAAAAGAAAACTGCTCCCGGTTAACCGCAACTCCCAGCAGGCTTCCGGCAACGATAATATGATACTCTGGAGCCAGCTCGCAAAAATATTTTAAGGATGTTAAAGCTCGTTCACAAAGCTGCACCTCATCCAGAAAAATTAGCGTCCGCTCTTTCACGATGGTCTGATTCGCCAGCCTGGAAAGAATAGGGATTAAGTAATCTGGCTCAATGTTTTCTGCAAAGGTCTCAGCCAGGCGCGGACTTGTTTCAAAATTAAAGTAGGCCACGTTATCATAGTGTTTACGGCCAAATTCCAGCACGGAATACGTCTTGCCAACCTGTCTAGCCCCTTGCAAAATCAGCGGCTTTCGATAGGGGCTGGCTTTCCATTCCAAAAAATAGTCCATTATTTTTCTTTGCATACCTGACACCTCCCTATCACTAGCTAGTTGTATTCATGTATTTTGATGTTAAATTCATTATTTTTATACCGTTATTTTACATCATACTTCTAGAATATTCAACAATACAATCAGTTTTTCTTCTATTCTTCTACATTCTGCTACTTATCTACTCATTTTGTGGTAGATAAGTAGCAGATAAATGGTAGAAAAAAGCAGCAAAGCGGAGTAGGTTTGCCCTACTCCGTTTCATTTTCATTAGGCTTTGACTCTTTTTCCCCGAATAACTCCTGCCCCACTTGCACAGCTGCCAGCTTCTTCGCATCTTCCATTACATGCGTATACAGGTCAGCTGTAATCGCAATGGTGCTGTGTCCTAGTATTTGCGAAGCCGTTTTCATGGCTACACCAGAGTTAAGCATCAGCGAGGCGCAAGAGTGTCTAAGATCATGGAAGCGTATACTTTTCAAGCCATGACGTTCCAACAACAGGGAAAAGCTTTTAGTAAAATATGAGGGGCGAATCGGGGTTCCATCTGCACGGCAAACCAACAACCCCTTATCCGCAAACTCATCCTGCAGCAAGCCCTTATTGCCTTCCAGATAAGCTATCCGCCGCTCAATTATATCAAAGACCTCTTGCGGCGCACTAATCAGCCGATTACTGTCCTCGCTTTTCGGCTCCGTAACCATAACTTGATTATCCACTTCCACCAGCTGCTTATTAATAGTAATGGTTCTGTTTTTGAAATCAACATCCCCGCTGGTCAACGCCATGCATTCCCCCCCCTACGCAATCCACAGACTGCGGCCAAGGCCACAGGTACCTCAAAAACGGTGTCCTTAACAATTTCCAGCAGCTGCAAAATTTCCTCAGCATCATATACGGTGCTCTTATACTTCTTCGGCTTTGGGGTGTTGGTAACGCTTAGCATAGGGTTCCGGTAAATCAACTGCCGCTTTACTGCATACTTCTTATCAGCCGGTTTATTCATACATAACCAATACCCAGCCTCCTCCGTTCCAGAAAGCCTGGCAGATATTGTTTGCTCAAACATTAGAATAAATATCAGCACTAAAATATCCTCTCCGTAATTCATTCTCCACCCTCCATTTTTCATGCAACGTCATCATTCTAAACGGTCATATCGCTAGGTTTTCTCCTTTCCCAAAGAAAAACCTGCCAATATTTGTATTTCGGAAAGCGCTTCCTAATTTTTCATTATTTTGCTCTGAAATCAATCTGCACCGATTTGACGCAAAAAGAAACCAACATAATAGTAAATAACCTTAGGAGGTGATACATCATGCAGATTGAAAAACTGGTTCTCCACGTATCCGACGCAGCCAGTCTTATTGGCGTAAGCTCTCATAAAATCTATGAAATGATCCAAAACAAAGAACTCCCAGCCTATGAAGCAGGGAGAGCATGGAAAATACCGGCAAACGCCGTGGAAGATTATATTAAGTTACGGCTGAGCAAATAGAACCATCTATACTTTTTGCTCATTTTCCCTGCTTTAGTTACAACTTATATTACAGCTATTTTTTATTCCACCAGCCTTGCAACATAATGGTAACAAATGAAAGAAAGGAAAGTGAAATTATGTTTGAGCACTATGGTGATCTTTTAACTGTAGAAGATTTTTGCGAAATGCTATCCATCGGGAAAAATGGAGCTTACCAGCTATTAGCGTCTGGAAAGGTAAAAGCCTTCCGCTACAATCGCGTTTGGAAAATCCCGAAGCAGGCTGTCATTGAATATGTGCTTACCCAAAGCAAGCTAGCATAATTCGCCAATCAAAAATGACCTTTTTGATAGCGTACAATTAAGTTCGCAAAAGTAAAAAA
>MTLD01001417.1_pt1 | contig 50582 bp, 35 predicted proteins | sample 1982471 | NCBI WGS metagenome assembly MTLD01 (sample SAMN05712604, study PRJNA340218) | biofilm metagenome | isolation source: sample SPM anode biofilm adapted to -50 mV | place: USA | collected 2012-02-03
CCAGCAACCTTTCCTTGCAACGAACCCATCAAACTTGCATCGCGTGCTTTCGAAAGATCATTACTACCAACACTAGTAGCGGCATATCCGAGTGATTTCTCAGAACGCTTGATACCAATTGCGGTAACAACAACTTGTTCCATCTTCTGTGATTCCGATTCAAGTATCACATTAACAATAGAACGCTCACCAACCTGCACTTCTTGGGGTTTGAATCCAACAAAACTAAACACCAAAGTGGCATTGGCTGGGACATTCAGACTATACTTACCATCTAAATCGGTAGTACCTCCATTGGATGTACCCTTTACTTGAATAGAAACACCAATTAATGGCGATCCATCATCCGAACTGGTAACCGTTCCTGTAACCTGCCTCGACTGTGCTTGGGCAAACGAAACCACAAGCATCAGCAGGACAAGAAGAGCTGATAATCGTTTCATAGATTAAGTTTTAGGTTTATAATAAGGCAATTTTTAACAGCACCAATTTAGCAAAATGAGAACACAGTAACAATTTTTTGTTAACTTTTTTTAGCTGCAGCTACCTTTTTAGAGTAGTAGCAAATAGCCACATGAGCTTACTCAAATAATTGCAAAACAACTATACACCTGGTTATCAATCGTCTATATAGTAATTTTTTTATTCACAACTTCTATTATCGATGACTCCAGTGCCAAAGTTTTTCCCAAAATAATTTGACCATCGGCAAGAACCTTTGCCGTATATTCCTTGTCATTTAGGCTAGCAGAGTTAATTTTTACATTCAAAAAGGCACCGTAAACTCCAGATCGAGCAGCTAAGGCTCCGACCCCAGCGTCAGTAACGGAGTTCGGATTACCATTTTCGGCCATTGCCTTCATTACCTCCATAGCCCCATAGCATAGCTGCATAACCTTAAATGGCACCTCAATGGCATAGCGAGTTGCTGCCTGGATTGCCTCTGTACGAGCCTGCTTTTCTGCTTCTGTTTTTTTGGGCAATCCAAATGCATCCATTATACGGTTGAAAGCAACAGTATCTTCATCCACGAGGTGAAGGAGCTGATCCATATAGTATTTCCCTTTATCTGCCCAGCTAGAGAATTCTTCCCACCGTTCATCCCAGCCAGCCTTATGCGAGGAAAGGTTGGCCACCATTGTTCCCAATGCTGCCCCCATTGCACCCATGTATGCAGAAATAGAACCACCACCAGGTGCAGGAGACTCAGAGCCTGTCTCGTTGGCAAAGGCAACCAAGTCCATGTCAACTAGCCTCTTTTTTTCGTCATCTATTATAAGGTATTCAATAACCTTCTTCTTTGAATCAAATGGGTATAGCTCATCCAGCCCCATCGACTTAACCGCAATCTTGATAATCTCCCGGTCGGCTATACCTGTTGAGCGTTGCTGCTTCTTGAGAAAGTATTTTCCGGCATCGATCAAAGCAGTAAGAGGTACAACACCAACAATTTCGGTACCCGTAACCCTCATGCCTCTATCAGCAGCTTTACGAGCTACCTCTTCAAATGCCACATGCAAAGGTGTTTTGCTAATATCGGTTATATTCATAGAAACCTGAGCTATGCCATACTCGTCAATGAACCAGCCAATGGCTTTTGTTCCGGCAAGAGTTCCAGGAATCCAAACCTCCTTTCCATTCTCATCCAGCTTTTTCTTTCCTGTAACTGGGTTACCGTCTCTTAAAGGACGCCCTTTCTCCCTAACATCAAATGCAACTGCATTTGCACGTCGAGTAGAGGTGGTATTAAGGTTGAAGTTAACGGCAATGAGAAAGTTACGTGCTCCTACGGCAATTGCTCCAGTTTTTGGAACAAACTGTGCTGGACCAAAATCGGGCTTCCATTCTGGCTTGGTCAATTTATCGGCAAGCCCTTCATACTCACCTGATCGGCAGTATGCTAGGTTTTTCCTTTTCTCCTCAAAAGCGGCATTTTCGTAACAGTAAACGGGAAATTCAAGCTCCTCTCCAATACGCTTTGCCAACATATGCGCATATTCCACTGTTTCGTCCATGGTTATGTTAGCTACAGGCACCAATGGACAAACATCGGTAGCACCAAACCTTGGATGAGCACCTTTATGCTTTGTCATATCGATAATTTCCGAGGCTTTTTTTACCGCTCTAAACGCTGCCTCAATCACCTCATCAGGAGTGCCAACAAAAGTTACCACTGTTCGGTTGGTAGCTTGCCCCGGGTCAACATCAATGAGCTTAACACCATCAACGGCCTCAATTTCATTGGTAATTTGCTTAATGATGGTCATATCACGTCCCTCTGAAAAGTTAGGAACGCATTCAATCAACTTCCTTTCCATGTAGGTATATTGTTATTGGTTTGCAAAAACTTTCTTCAATATGTCAGTAACTCTAGCAGCTGGATCCTTTCGAATTTTCAGCTCCTCATTCGCAATAAGGAGGAAAAGACCGTCAATGGCCCTAGCGGTAATGTATTCCTCCAAATCTGGATTAACCTGCTCTTTTCCTGTGAATAGGGTAGTTTTATTGTACGCCGAAACCAAGGGGCTCCAATATTTCGTGACCTCTACCTTATTAATGGACTGTGTAACAACTGGCTTAAACCTCACCTTCAGCTGGGCATAAGTTTTTTCGCGCAGGTAGCTGGTTGCTGCATTGTCTCCGCCCTTCAGAATGCCCAATGCGTCCTGAATAGTCATGTTTTGTACAGCCTGAATAAATATGGGCGCTGCACTTTTAGCGGCATCTTCAGCAGCACGATTAAGCGATAGCACAAAATCGTTAACCTGCTTTGTCATCCCTATTTTCTCTAGCGTGTTTTTCACCTTAACAGCCTCTTCGGGAAAAGGGATAAACAGCTGTGGGTTCTTATAATAACCATCTACCTTTGAGGCCATGCCAGAAGCGTGCTCAGCACCAACCCTTAGAGCATCTTTTAATCCCTGAACAATTTCATCGTTTGTTAGGGCTGCATTCGGGCTAGAGGGCAAATCCAGCTGAGGCAAAGAGAGCTGACTCAATCCAGCACAGCCAACCATTGAAAGAGCCAATAGCACTCCGATAATCTTCTTCATGATGACAAATATTGGTTATTTTTCTATTTGTTTTCCACGCAAGAACACCTTATCCACAAGCCTTGAGGTGTAAGCATATGGCAAAAATTCCACCGTTGATATTGGCTTAGTTATAAAGAAATTGGCAAGTTTACCACGCGCAATGCTTCCCACCACCTCACTGAGGCCCATAGCGTATGCCGAGTTAATAGTTGTGGCATTGATAACCTCTTCGGGAGTCATTCGCATTTTAATACAACCCAACGACATTACAAACTTCATATCCCCCGAAGGTGATGACCCCGGATTGTAATCGGATGCCATTGCAACTGGTAAGCCTGCGTCAATCATCTTACGCGCAGGAGGATATGTCATGCCGAGGAAAAATGCGGCACCAGGAAGAAGGGTAGGCATAGTTTCAGAGCCCAACAATGCGGCAATCTCCTCGTCACCCGTAAACTCAAGATGGTCTACCGACAACGCTCCATACTTTACGCCCACCTGGATGCCTCCAGAATTGGCTAGCTCGTTGGCGTGAATTTTTCCGCGCAGTTCGTGCTTCATTCCTGCCATTAAAATACGCTCAGTCTCCTCTACTGTAAAAAAGCCTTTATCGCAAAACACATCGACAAAATCGGCCAGCTCGTCAGCGGCAATGAGGGGTAGCATCTCATTAATAATCAAGTCGACATACTCTCCTTGCCTCCCTTTATACTCGGCTGGCACAGCATGTGCGCCTAAGAATGTGGACTTGACCAAGATTGGAGAAGTCTCTCTAATCCTTTGGATAACCCGTAACATTTTAATCTCATCCTCAACTGAAAGGCCATATCCACTCTTAATCTCCACCGCGCCGGTACCAAGGTTGATAATCTCATCTATACGCGCCATCGCCTCCATGTAGAGTTCCTCCTCTCCAGTATTATGCAGCAGAACCGATGAGTTTAGAATGCCTCCCCCTCTTTTCGCAATCTCTTCGTAGGAGAGTCCTCTAATCTTATCGACATACTCTATCTCGCGGCTCCCTGCATACACCAGGTGCGTATGAGAATCACAAAAAGAAGGAAAAACCATGCGCCCTGTGGCATCAATTCCCTTTTCAACCTGAAGACCTTCCCGGCGAAGTTTATCCAACTTTTCCATTGGTCCAAAATCTTCAATATGCTCACCATTGAGGAGCAAAAAAGCATTATCGATGGCGGGAAGATTGGCCATATCTTTACCAGCAACAAGCATCTGAGGCTGATCCTCAACCTGTACCAGTTTCTTAATATTGAAAATCAATAACCTCATAATCTCAAGTATTTCTATTTGGTTACGAAAATAGCTAATTCATCCATAGCAATTGATGCTATATAGCAACCGTTTGCGGAAATGATTATGGGAGAAAATTTCTCGAGTATAATTGACGTGCACAAAGAGGCGATCGACAAAGCAAAATCAGCAACAACAAATAACGAAAAAAACATAAGACGTTCTTCATCCAAAAATTTACCTCATAAAATGAAGCTCATTCAGCAACCAACACAAAATTCATTTTTGCCAATTCCATATTAATTTTTTTCACCAAAGGTTGACATTCCTCACCAAAAATGGGCAAAAAAAACTCGGACAATGGCCATAACTACCTAATAAAAAAATAATTAACCAACACGCCACTATTACTTACGCATAACTCGTCTCCCTTGGCATTCGAAAAGAATATATATTTTAGGACGCAGAATACGAATAAAAACATGGCAGCATTGCGAACGAGGTTTGAAAACGCCCTCACTGAAGAAGCCAACATCATTAGTTCAACTGCTGCCATAGGCTATAAAAAGCACCTACTCCTTACCTCTTTTATGGTAATTGTACTAATAGCAACTCCATTCAAGGGGGCCGCTCAACTATTGGACGGCACTCAAGGGAAAGCAAAAACAGGATGGACGTTAGGAGCACTACCAGTTATAGCATACGATTCTGACCTTGGGGTAGAATACGGAGGATTGGTCAACTTCTACTACTATGGAGACAGCACAACCTATCCTTCTTACCGGCACAGCATATATGCCGAAGTTACGCACTACTCCAAAGGCAGCGATATTAAGCGTTTTTTTTTCGACTCCCCCTACCTCATTCCCGGCTTGAGAGTTACTACCGACCTAAGCTACGTTGTAAACAAGGCTACTGACTTCTTTGGCTTTAACGGAGATGAATCTGTTTATAAGTATGCTTGGGTAAACGATGCCAACGGCAATACCGAATATAAAACGAAGGTATTTTACAAGTATAGCAGAAAGATAGCGCACTTCTCAACCGACATCCAAGGAAACCTTGTTGGCCACACACTTCGATGGGCCGCCGGACTAGCACTCTACAACATTATTGCGGGCCCAGTAAACAGATCTAACACTAACGAGAACAAAGGCAACAATAGCGAGTTGTCCAACCTGCCCAGCCTTTACAACAAGTATGTTGACTGGGGATTAATACGCGATAATGAAAAGCATGGTGGCTTCAACACCTACATCAGGGTTGGTGCCATATACGACACTCGCGATAACGAAGCGAACCCTCAACACGGCATTTGCAGTGAAGTAATACTAAACGCAGCCCTTCCTGAGATTGGAAACGAGCATTATGAACACCTTATACTTTCGCTAGTACATCAGCAGTATTTTCCTCTCATAAAGAGAAAATTAATCCTTGCCTACCGTTTAGCTGCACAGCTTAAGCTGATGGGACACATCCCATTTTATTTAAAGCCCAATTTGGCCACCCTCTACCTTCGAAAGCCAACCTTTGAAGGGTTAGGTGGTGCCCAAACGCTAAGGGGTGTTCTCAAAAATAGAATTGTTGGTGACGGTGTAGCTTATGGAACCATTGAACTTCGCTGGAAAGCTATCAAAACCACTATTTGGCGACAAAACATCTATTTCGCCCTCTCTGCGTTTACCGACATGGGGCAAGTAGTGCAGAGAGTGATGTTCAACCTTAAAAAGACCATACAAATTGCCTCACAGCAAGACCCAACTTTTAAGGCTACAAATTTCTTTACAAATACCGACGAGCACCTCCATGTGTCCTATGGAGGAGGCGTTCATATTGCCCTTAATGAAAACTTCATTGTTGGCATCGACTATGGACGTGCTACCTCGGCCCAAGATGGCAATCAAGGCATCTACAGTACGCTAAGCTTTTTATTCTAAGCCCAACAAAAAATAACGATGGAAGAGGTCGCCATCATATCTCTTATGCAAAATGGAGCTACATCTACTGTATCTCCTACCCACAATTCGACCGACACATTTCTGCCAAAAAACACTATTTTAGAGAAAAAAAAGAATGCGAAGATCGTCAATATTTCTGGGCCTTTTTATTCTGTTAGCAATATCGTGGAAGGCGGAAGCCCAAGTAGCAGACACCTCTATTGGTAGGATTAAAACTGGATGGACCTTTGGTGCGCTACCAGTTGTTGCCTACGATTCCGACCTTGGACTAGAGTATGGAGGATTGGTGAACTTTTACTACTACGGAGATGGCACAACATACCCCATTTACCGCCATAGCATCTATGCCGAGGTATCGCGCTACACAAAAGGGAGTGGAATAAATCGACTTTTTTATGACTCACGATACCTCATACCCGGAATTCGGGTAACGGCTGACCTGAGCTACCTCACCGACAAAGCGGCTGACTTTTACGGTTTCAACGGATATGAATCGGCATATAACGAATCGTGGACCAACGATGCCATAGGAAATCAGGACTATAAAACGCGCGTTTTTTACAAATACGATAGAAAAACCATGCGCTTCTCCTCCGACTTTCAGGGAAAGTTAAGCGGCAAGCGTTGGCTATGGGCCGCAGGGATTGCCCTATACAACTTTGAAACAGGTCCCGTTAACATCGACGAACTTAACAAGGGAAAAAGCAGCTCCGACAAGCTTCCCGATGTGCCTGGTCTTTACAGCAAATACGTGGATTGGGGAATAATAAGTAGTAATGAAAAAAAAGGTGGATTCAACACCTACCTAAAGTTGGGTGCTGTATTCGATACGCGTGACAACGAAGCCAATCCAAACAGGGGGATGTGGAGTGAAGCCATACTAAGCATTGCGCCGCCCCTTATTGGCAATCAACACTACGAGCATGTTAACATTTCTCTTGTTCATCGACAGTATCTACCGTTAGTTAAGGGTAGACTAACCTTTGCCTACCGCTTGGCTGCACAGCTAAAGTTGGCAGGCAGTATCCCCTTTTACCTTAAACCTAACCTTGCCACCCTATACCTTCGCAGAGCCACCTCTGAAGGGCTTGGTGGATCTCAAACACTACGAGGTATTCTTCGCAACAGAGTGGTTGGCGACGGTGTGGCCTACGGTAACTTCGAACTTCGCTGGAAGTTCCTCAAGACCGTTGTATGGAAACAAAACCTCTATCTCGCACTTTCAGCCTTTACCGATATGGGGCAAGTGGTGCAAAAGGTCAAATTTGACAAGGAGAAAGCCATCCTTGCTGCCGAAGCACAGGATCCCACCTTTGATCCTGCCAACTATTTCCCTAATGATAGAGAGCATCTACACACATCCTATGGTGGTGGACTTCACATAGCACTCAACGAAAACTTTATAGTAGCCATTGACTATGGGAGAGCCATCTCTTCCAAGGATGGCGATCAGGGACTTTACATTGCTCTCAACTTTTTGTTTTAAAACTGTAGGTTACACTAAAAAGAGGAAAGTGTTATTGCAGTAAAATAGCCTAGATAATTTCCCAGAGCATAGCCAACAAGTCCAGCAACAATGCCCACCAACATAACGCGTTTATTGTTGATGGCACCAGCTACCATGGGCACAAAAGGGGGAGAGCACACTAGTGCTGTGGAAACTACAATGAGCGTATCTGCATCAACCTTAAATATTTTGGCAAGGAGGAAGTGTAACAGCAATGAGCCAAAAACGACAAAGGTCATATAGACAAAAAGGTGAGGTGTTATTCCCTCCAATGCAGAGAGACTTGCCATAGAGGCAACAGCTACGCTGAATACTAGAATAAAGTACATCCCCAGCTCAAATGTATATGGAGTTTTCGACAGCTTTGGGACAAAGGATCCAAGCACACCAAGGGTTGTAATGACTAAGATAACCGCTACAACTTGCTGCCTTTCGGGAAACAGAAAAGAGACGCCAACCCCAACAACAAGTATTAGTAGTGCAACCAAAAAAACTTTAATCAAGGGGAGAATGTTTACTCGTTTAAAGATACCCCAGTAAGGATCGCTGCCATTGGTATCCATTACACCGTTATCACTTGCCCCATCTCTAAATGGAACCAAAAACTTACGAAAAATGCGCGGCCCCAACGTCATAAGAAAAGCGAGGTAAACAGCAGAAACAATCAAATCGTAGGAATGTGCAAGAATATAGACATTGGGATCTACGTTGAGCATGAGCTTGAGCGAGGCGAGGTTTGGTGTTCCCCCTGTGTACACTCCTACTAGAAGTCCAGAAAGTTTCCAGAGATCTGTCATACCTCCTGTACGCAGCATGAAAAAGCCAATAATTACAGCCAGTATTACCGCAACAATTCCAGTAAGTAAAGCCACGCCTCCCCTAAAAGCCAGCCCTTTCAGCTGACCCAGCTGCGCCGAAAACAACAGCATTGGCAGAGCCAGAGGCACAGTTATGGAACTTACAGTATTAGCAATACTGGTGGCACCCGTCGGACCAACCCAAAGCATTCCAGCCGTTAGCCCAACAACATAGGCAACAATAACCGCCCCCAGCTTATTCAAGAAAGGGATGCGATGGCATAAATTTAAGATTACAACGGGAGAAACGAAGTAGAAGACAACAAGCAATATGGCATTCATTTACAAAAATTTAAGCTATTTTCCTTTGGGATTCGACAAGAGTGTTTGCAGCTCATACATTTCATCCCTGAATCGAGCCGCTTCAATAAAGTCAAGCTCTTTGGCGGCTGCCTCCATGTTCAATCGTGCTTTCTCTATTGCCTTTTGCAGCTGATCTGGCTTCATAAACGCAACCACAGGATCTGCTGCAATGCTTGTTCTTTCTGGCTCAACGTAAGCTTTTCCTCTATCTCCTGATGGTTTTGCACCAGCAAAGGTTGTTCCTATCCCTTTTACAATTTGCTTTGGAGTTATTCCCATCCTATCGTTATATGCAAGCTGCTTCTCCCTCCGCTTATTCGTACCATCAATGGTTTGCTGCATAGAGTTGGTTACCTTATCAGCATACATAATTACCTTACCATTAATGTTACGCGCTGCACGTCCAGCCGTTTGGGTCAGCGATCGTGCCGACCGCAGAAACCCTTCCTTATCCGCATCGAGAATTGCCACAAGCGAAACTTCCGGTAGATCTAAGCCTTCCCTAAGCAAATTCACCCCCACCAAAACGTCAAAAATCCCCTTTCTCAGGTTCTCCATAATTTCAACACGGTCAAGGGTATCAACGTCGGAATGAATATATGCACAACGGATATTCAACTTTGTGAGATATTTGGTGAGCTCCTCCGCCATACGCTTCGTTAGGGTGGTAACAAGCACCCTCTCATTACGTTTTACTACATCATGGATTTCCCCTACCAAATTGTCAATCTGGTTAAGGCTGGGACGAACTTCAATTATGGGGTCCAGCAATCCGGTTGGCCGAATAACTTGTTCCACAACCACTCCATTACACCGCGCCAACTCATAATCGGCAGGAGTTGCGCTTACAAATATAGTTTGGCCAACGATACCCTCAAATTCTTCAAATTTCAGCGGACGGTTATCCAACGCTGCAGGCAGACGAAATCCATACTCCACTAGATTTTCTTTCCGGGACCTATCACCGCCATACATGGCCCGTACCTGCGGCAAGGTAACGTGGCTTTCATCAATAACCATTAAAAAGTCAGCAGGAAAGTAGTCCAAAAGGCAGAATGGCCGAGTCCCCGAGAGTCTACCGTCGAAATAGCGAGAGTAGTTCTCAATGCCTGAGCAATACCCCAGCTCCTTTATCATCTCAAGATCATACTCCACCCGTTGTTGTAACCGTTTCGCCTCAAAAGGTTTATCGAGTGACCGAAGGTGCTCCACCTGCTTAACCATATCATCCTGAATTTGACGAATAGCCCTATGCATGCGCTCCTTGGTTGTCACAAATATGTTTGCCGGATAAATCAGCACCTTCTCAAAATCGCCAATAGTTTTACCAGAAACGGGATCGAACGACTGGATTGCCTCCACATCATCGCCCCAGAAGATGATACGATATGCCAAATCGCCATAGGCGAGGTAAACATCTACTGTATCTCCCTTTACCCTAAAGGTTCCCCGCTTAAACTCCACCTCATTACGCGAGTAGAGCCCATCCACCAAAAGCCGAAGAAATTTATTTCGACCTAGGCTACTCCCAACTACCACTTCAACCGTATTGGCATGAAAGTCTTCCGGGTTGCCAATACCGTAGAGACACGAAACAGAAGAAACTACGATGACATCACGCCTCCCAGAAAGCAAGGAAGATGTAGCGCTAAGCCTAAGCTTCTCAATCTCATCATTTATTGAAAGATCCTTTTCAATGTAGGTATCAGTAACGGGTAAGTAAGCCTCTGGTTGATAGTAGTCGTAGTAGGATACAAAGTACTCAACTGCATTATTGGGGAAAAATGCCTTAAACTCGGAATATAGCTGTGCAGCCAAAGTTTTGTTATGGCTCAACACAAGCATCGGTCTATTTATCTGAGCAACAACATTGGCTATGGTGAATGTCTTGCCCGATCCTGTAACACCGAGAAGTGTTTGGAACTTTTCGCCTTCGCGAAGTCCAGCAACAAGCTGCTCAATGGCCTCTGGTTGGTCGCCAGTAGGAATAAAATCGGATATAATTTTGAACTCCACTATGATGTAGCTTAGTTACTAAACAATAGGGTAAAGCAATAAATTACAGCACCTACGCCTGTGAAATAACTTAATACGGCACAAAGAGCATGCATCATCATCTACAGCTTATAATGGCAAAGAAAGTAAAAAATGGAGGAATAGTTCAACTTTTTTGAATAGGCAAAAGATGATACTATTCATTCTCCATAACCTAAATATTCTTCTTTCAATTAACTATCCTTGTTGATTACCCGAATTCATACCGTTAAAATATGGCGTTGCAACCTATACTATAAAGATAAGCGATGGTATACCTTCCATTAACTACGACACCATAGTGATTAATACGTTAGTAACCGGATTCAATCTATTGGTGGAATATATTTGACAAAGTTCTGGAATTGTTGTTAAATGTAATGGTTTAATACTCAAACATGGTAAAAGATCTTACCAAAAACTTAGTTGTAGCAATCATCTATCTGCTCCTTGCCTTACCAATGATGTTCTTTGGTCGGCAGGAAGGTATTGCGGCACCATTTTGGCCTGCTAGCGGAGTGGCCCTCTTTGCCCTAATGCGTTACGGGAAAAACATTCTTCCCGGCATTTTCTTTGGTGCAGTGGCCAGCAGCTACGGCATGGCAATGTCATCCGACATCGCCACCTCAATAGCGCTGAGCATATTTTCCATAATTACTGGCATTGGGAATGTTTTAGAGGCGGTTATCATCGTTAAAGTTTTAGGCAAAGGGAACTACTATTCCATTCTTACAAACACATCAAAAACCTTCCGCTTCCTTGGCGCAGCCTTAATTGGAACCTTGGCCTCATCCATCTTAGGCACATTTTACCTGCCACTTTTGGAACAAACCAGCGTACTTAATTTTTCATTTGAATTTTCCACATGGTGGTTAGGCAACTTCATTAGCATAATAACGGTTGTTCCCATACTGTTAACACTCAAAGAATTGATATCTGTAAGGTTGTCAAGGCATCAGCAACTCGAACTTGTTGGGTATCTGGCAGCCATTGCGGTCGTTGAGTTTTTCCTGAAAGGCTACCTAACATCCGCTGCCTTTTACAACTCACTTATTTTTGTGTCTATCCCGGTGATGCTTTGGATATCCTCGCGCTTTCCTAAATCCATAGTTTTTCTTGGGGTATTTACCTTTTGGTTCCTGTCCACCTACAGTGGAATAAAAGCCGCACCACCATTCAACATCGACTCACCCGTACTGCGCTTTCTTGCAATTCAGCAATTCCAGCTGGTACTGGCCAGCACGATACTTATTGTAACAACTACCATTGAAGAACGAAAACACGCATTCAGAAAGCTTGCCGAAGGGTATCACTCCATTGAGCAAAAGGTAAAGGACCGAACCAGCGAGCTGGAAAACGCCAACCAACTGTTACTTCAAGAGTTTTCCATCAGAGAAGCAATGGAAGCTCAGCTTACCGAGAAGGAGGAAATTCTCAAGCAAACCCAGCAGCTCGCGCGTATTGGCAGCTGGGAGTACCAGGTTAATACCAGCACCATCCACTGGTCTGAGGAAACATTTAGAATTCTAGACCTTCCGTCAAGAAAAGACATTACCCAAATTGAGGATTTACAGCTGGTTCCTGGCGATTACCGAATATCAATATTTAGATCGCTACTCAACCAAAGCATTATTAATGGACAGAGCCTTCAGGAGCTAATATCCCTAAAGACAACATCGGGACGACACAAAACGGTTCTCTTGAAGTTTTTGCCTATTCAGCAGAATGGAGTAACAGTGAGGGTAAGGGGGATTATCCAGGACATGACAGATCTGCTTGAAAAGGAACGTGAGCTGCGCGAAAGTGAGGAGAAGTATCGTTTTCTTTTCTCGGCAAACATCGACTCAATTGTAATGTTCGATCTCGAGAATCTGGAAATTACGGAGACCAATCAATCCTTCACCGACCTTTATGGCTATAGCAAGGAGGAGATTATTGGCAAGCCCTACACCATCCTTACCGCCGAAGAAGAAAAAACGGCACTTCAAATACGATCTGCCATTGACGAAGGATTTTCCAGGGAATCAATCAGACTCCACCGTAAAAAAAACGGGGAGACTATTTACACCGAAACAGCGCTCTCCTCGTTTCTGGTAAAGGGCAGGAAAATTTGCTATGCCATTTCACACGATATTACGCAAAGAGTAAAGGCAGAGCAACAGCTTTCGGAACGAGAAACTCGCTTTAGAAGTTTCTTTGAATCTAACCTTGTGGGATTTGCAGAAATCTCCATCAGCGGTGAGTGGCTGAACTTCAACAGCAAGCTGTGCGAAATACTTGGAAGCGATCCCGGAAAGCTGATGGGGACAACTTGGATGGAGATCACCCAACGCGACGATGTTGAAACGGAGAACAACCTAATACATAAAATCCTTACGCGGCAAATCGAGAGTTACTCCCTTGAAAAGCGGTTTATTCGACCTGATGGAAGCCTAACCAACACGAGGGTGTGGATGTCTCCAATACGAACGACCAGAGGCAATTTACGCTCTTACATCTACATTGTAGAAGACATCAACAGTCATAAAGAAGCAGAAAACGAAGTGCTCGAAAGCCGAAAAAAGCTGGAGATTGCGCAAGGCATTGGACACGTTGGAAGTTTTACACTAAATCTTTCAACAAAGAAAATGGAATGGTCCGACGAGGTATTCCGTATTCTGGGTTATCTCCCAGGGGAATTCCACCCAACCCTAACTTCGTTCAAACGAATGCTTTTCGATGAGGATAAAAACGCCTTTGATCTCCTAGTAAAAGAGCTGACCGACGAACCTACAAGGATACACAAAATTGAAAAAACCATTACTCGCCCGGGGGGAGAAATACGATACATTACTATTACACTATCTACTCAGCAGCAACAGAATGGAAATTCCATAGAGTTAATGGGTAGCATATCCGACGTATCCGACATCAAGTCGGTTCAGGTTGAACTGGAGAAGGCCAACAAGACCAAGGATAAAATGCTATCTATTATTGCCCATGACGTTCGCAGCCCACTTGCCAGCGTTAAGCAAATTGTGGACATGCTGGCCAATGAATGGAAAATTTACGACCCAGAGGTCATTACCGACCTCCTCAACAGCCTTAGGACTAGCACCAACGACACCTTTAACCTCTTAGAGAACCTTCTTGGATGGGCACGTTCGCAAGACAAGGAGATTGTATTCCATCCGAGGAAAAACAACCTTGTTGAAATCATCAACGAAACCTTGCTCCTCATAAAAAATCCAGCAGCAGCAAAACAAATCTCAGTAACGACTAAGCTCACGCCAAAGGAAACAGCGCTATTCGATCTGCAAATGGTTAGGTTAGTGTTGCGAAATCTCCTTTCAAACGCAGTGAAGTTTACACCGCAAAAGGGTACAATTACCGTGGCATTGAGTAGCAATCAAAGTAGTGTAGAAGTTACAATCAGCGATAGCGGTGTGGGAATGGACCAAGAAACCCTGAAAAAAGTATTTGACTCCCAATTTCACTATACCACGCTCGGAACCATGGATGAGCGTGGCAGTGGCCTAGGCCTTAAATTGGCATACGAATTTATCTCCCTAAATGGGGGTAAGTTGTGGGCCGAATCAACGCCAGAAGTCGGAACAACCGTTCACTTCACCCTGCCCAAAGAAACCACAACATAACATATAAATTGCCGCTAATATCGGCAGTGATTGCCCAGAGAAAGAGCAATACTGCTATTATCCTTTGTTCATAACACCGTAAAGCTTCGCACAGTTTCATTAAGAACAGACAAGGTTATGCTATATTTGTGGCTTATTTTCATACAGGATGGAGTATTCAGCACTAGTGTTGCTTGCCATAGGGCTTTCATTTGACTCATTTGCCGTATCGGTATCCAGCGGTCTTATAAAAAGAGAGATACGCTTTTTTCAAGCTGTTCGCATTGCCCTAGTAATGGCTATCTTTCAGGGAGGAATGCCCCTTGCTGGTTGGTTCTTTGGCAGCAAAGTTAAAGCGTTTATTGAACCTTGGGATTACTGGATTGCCTTCGTCCTCCTTGCAGCGCTTGGTATTAAAATGGTTTTCGACGCATTCCAACCCGATGAGGAGAGAGAGTTCAACCCACTTCATTTCAAGACCATATTAAGCATGGCCTTTGCTACGTCCATCGATGCGCTTATTGTAGGCATTAGCTTTGCACTCTACGACATGAATCTATACATCACGGTATTAACCATAGGCTCTATCACCTTCCTAGCTTCCATGCTTGGCATACTGTTGGGCAAAAAGGCAGTGGGCATTTTAGGCAACAGAATGGAGATACTTGGAGGGCTTATTCTTATCATCATAGGCCTTAAAATACTACTTGAACACGTAATCGCATGAACGGATCACCGGAACTGTACTCCCTTCTCGCCGACCTAAGCATCAGCTTCGATTACTACGAGCATCCTCCTGCCCCAACCATTGAGGATGCCATGCTCTATTGGAAAGATATCGAAGCAACGCACTGCAAAAATCTTTTCTTCAGAAACCACAAGGGGAATAGGCACTATCTAGTAGTGTTCGACCATAGAAAAACGCTACAGGTTAGAGCTCTGGAGGAAAAGCTAAGGCAAGGAAAACTCTCATTTGCCTCCGAACAACGAATGATAACCCACCTCGGTGTTACTCCAGGATCCGTTACACCTCTCGCCATTATAAACGACGTAAATAAGCACGTAAAGCTTTTTCTTGACATGGACATCAAGCGGTCGGAAAGGGTGAGCTTTCATCCGTGCATTAACACGGCTTCCATCGTAATCAGCACGGCCAACTTCATCCGTTTTTTGGAGCGCCAAGGGAATGAGTATGAATGGATTGAAGTGTAGGTGAAGAAACGCCTCTCGCCTTGCCGTTTTTCCCGATGAATTAAGGCATAAAAAAAATGCTTACAAATTGTAAGCATTTTTTTGTCGGGGTGATCCGACTCGAACGGACGACCACTTGCACCCCATGCAAGTACGCTAGCCAACTGCGCCACACCCCGCCTTTATTTTAGCGGTGCAAATGTAGCCGCCTTTTTTGAGAAACCCAAATTTTGGATGACATTTTTCGCCGCAATAATTGGCACTCGTAAACGAGAACGCCTCCGAAATCGGCATGTGATTTGACAATACATTGGCTGAATTTTCTACTTTTGAATAATTGAAACATGTAACTAATAATAAACATTGATACTATGGGCTTATTCAAAGCAATTGATCTAAACGAAGAAAAGACCGACACCGCCAAAAGCAAAGGAGTTGAGCATGTAAAATGTCTTATTCTTGGCAGTGGTCCTGCCGGATTGACAGCCGCAATCTATGCCGCTCGTGCCAATCTCAAGCCGGTTCTTTACGAAGGAATTGAACCTGGGGGCCAGCTAACCACCACCACCGACGTGGAAAATTTTCCCGGATATCCAGAAGGCATTAAGGGACCCGAGATGATGGAGGACCTAAAGAAACAGGCCTTAAGATTTGGCTCCGACATTCGTTTCGGACTTGCTACAAAAGCAGACCTCAGCCAAAGACCATTCAAAATCACCATCGATGAAGAGAAGGTTATTGAAGCAGAGTCGCTCATAATTGCCACTGGAGCTACCGCTAAATACCTTGGTCTTGAATCGGAAGAAAAATTTAAGGGTCAAGGCGTTTCGGCATGTGCAACATGCGATGGCTTTTTCTACCGTGGCCAGGACATTGCAGTTGTAGGCGGAGGCGATACCGCTGCTGAAGAAGCGCTATACTTAAGCGGGCTCTGCAAAAAAGTATATTTAATTGTGCGCAAAGACTACCTCCGGGCATCCAGAGTGATGCAGGAACGCGTTCTCAACACCCCTAACATAGAAGTGCTATTCGGAAGAGTAACCAAGGAAATTGTTGGAGACAGCAGCGGAGTAAACGGGGCAATTCTTCTGAACAATAAAGGCGAAGAAGAGAAAATCAACATCTCCGGCTTTTTTGTAGCCATTGGGCACAAGCCAAACTCCGACATATTCACACCAGCACTGGACACCGACGAGGTTGGATACATCAAAACGGTAGCAGGAACCAGCAAAACAAACATTCCTGGAGTATTTGCCTGTGGCGATGTTCAAGACCCTCACTACCGCCAAGCCATTACAGCGGCAGGCTCTGGCTGTATGGCAGCCATAGACACAGAACGTTTTCTAGGCGAGGTTGGAGCAGCAAAGTAGAAGTGAATCCAAGCATAATAAAAAAAAGCGAGGCACTCAGCCTCGCTTTTTTATTACTTATATCTTACCCTGACTCTTCTTACTTCAAAGAAGAAGCGGGAACGGTTTCACTCTTATACTTACCAGCAACGAGCTTATCGCGGCATTCTGTAAAGCATTTCACGGTGTAATTAACATCCTCCAACGTATGAGAAGCTGTTGGAATTAACCGGAGCAACATTTGTCCTTTGGGAATTACGGGGTAAACAACAATGGAGCAGAATACGCCAAAATTTTCACGCAGGTCCATAATCATATTGAGCGCCTCCATTAGCTCACCGTGCATCATCACAGGTGTTACCATGGACTCCGTGTTACCAATATCGAAACCGGCCTCTCTCAAACCTTTCTGCAATGCATAAACAATGGTCCACAATTTTTCCCGAAGCTCAGGCTGAGTTTGGAGAAGTTCAAGTCTCTTCAATGCTCCAAGTACCATAGGCATTGGTAACGACTTTGCATAAATTTGTGAACGCATGTTATACATTAGGTAGTCGATAACATCCTCCTCACTGGCCACAAAGCCACCGATTCCGGCCATTGACTTAGCAAAAGTTCCAAAGTAGATATCTACCTTATCCTGAACACCGAAATGCTCACCAGTACCGGCTCCGGTTGGTCCCATAGTTCCAAAGCCATGCGCATCGTCAATGAGCAAGCGGAAATTAAATTCCCCCTTCATATCGGTAATGGCCTTGAGATTACCAAGATCCCCCGCCATTCCAAACACACCTTCAGTAATAACCAAAATTCCACCACCGGTTTTCTCTACCCACTTGGTTGCCCGCTCCAACTCCTTGCGCAGGTTCTCCATATTGTTGTGAGGAAAAACAAATCTCTTTCCGGGGAATAAACGTAAACCGTCAATAATGCAGGCATGTGCTTCTGAATCATACACAACCACATCGTTTCTACCAACCAAAGAATCAATGATGGAGACCATTCCCTGGTAGCCATAGTTCAGCAAGTAACCCTTGGGCTTGCCAACAAATTCAGCCAACTTCTGCTCCAACTCCTCGTGCTTACGTGTTTGGCCCGACATCATTCTTGCTCCCATAGGATAACCCATACCATACTGGGCAGCCGCTTCAGCGTCAGCTTTTCTAACCTCAGGGTGATTTGCAAGTCCTAGGTAGTTGTTAAGGCTCCAGTTCAACACCTCTTTTCCCCGAAACATCATTCGAGGCTTAATTTCCCCCTCTAGCTTGGGGAAAGCAAAATATCCGTGCCCTACCTTTTGGTGCTGTCCTATTGGTCCACGGTTTTGTCTGATTTTCTCAAAAATATCCACGGCAACAATAATTAAATTGACTTTTTTTTGAAACAAGTGCACAAAACTAACGTTTTTTCCGACTATTAACAAAGGGACAACCTTTTTTGTATGGTATGGGAGGACAGAGATATTGTTAAATAGTCGTAATTACGAGCAACCTAAGCCATCACCTATAACTTACGAAGGAAAAAAATTCGATTGTTTCAAACTAATGCTTAACTTTGTCCGTTAATCCGTAGAGCAATTGAAAGCAAAAGTGTAACGCTGGCGCAGGAAATTTTAAAATCCATCAGCTGCTCAAAGGTATTTATGATTTTATTAATTGCTTAATTACCCCAAGTCGAGTGAATAAGTTCAAATTAATCACAGTAGTAGTAATTGCAGCCACTGTGCTTGCAGGATGCAGCGGTTACGAAAAAATTCTCAAGAGCAAAGACAATGAGCTCAAGTATTCTAAGGCACTGTTTTACTACAACAAAGGGGACTTTTATCGCGCCTCCCTTCTGTTGGAACAAATACTTCCAATTTACAGAGGGACAAACAGAGCCGATACCGTTAACTATTACTATGCCTACAGCCAGTATGGCCAGGGTGATTATTTGCTAGCTTCCAGCTACTTCGACAGCTTCAGAAAAAATTATCCCAAAAGCGGTTTTACCGAGAAGGCGGAATACCTTTACGCATACTGTTTTTACATGACTTCTCCTCGTTACGAACTCGATCAAGACAACACAAACCTTGCAATCGAAGCTTTTCAGGAGTTTATTTCAAAATACCCAAACAGCAAAAAGGTTGTTGAGGCAAAGAAACTAGTTGAAGAGCTTTACCAGAAGTTGGAAGAGAAAGAGTTCAAAGGTGCTTGGCTCTACTACCACATGGAAGATTATAAGGCGGCCATTGTTGCATTACAGAATTCTCTCAAGGACTATCCCAATTCTAAATATAGGGAAGAGGAAGTATTCCTGATTCTCAAATCGGCTTACACCTATGCAGAGAATAGTGTAAAGCAAAAACAAAAAGAGCGCTACCAATCTGCGGTAGACTACTACTACAACTTTATTGCGGAGTTTCCTAACTCCACCTACCTTAAGGAGGCGCAAAAGATGTACGACGAAGCCTCAAAAGTTCTCAAAACGCAAAACAATTAAATTCAATAACATAGTATGGATTTCAAGAAGATTAATGCTCCAACAACCACGGTTACCCGTGACCTTGACAAAATCGACAAGCCTACCGGTAGTATTTACGAATCGGTAATGATTATTGCCAAAAGAGCCAACCAAATTTCTGCGGAGATGAAGCAGGAATTGAACCGCAAGTTGGAAGAGTTTGCCAACTACTCCGACAATCTTGAAGAAGTATTTGAAAACAGAGAGCAAATTGAAATTTCTAAGTTCTACGAAAAGCTTCCTAAGCCAAACCTAATTGCGGCTCAGGAGTTTCTCCAGAACAAAATTTACTATCGTAATCCTAAGGTTTCCGAAGAGGCATTACCAGCAGAACAGGAATAGCAATGTTAAAAGGGAAGCATCTCATTGTTGGCATTACTGGAAGCATTGCAGCATACAAAGCAGCACATTTAATTCGACTGCTTGTAAAGGAAGGCTGTGACGTAAAAGTAGTAATGACACCATTGGCCAAAGAGTTTATTACTCCGCTAACGGTTGCTACGTTGGCGAAAAGTCCAATATTGGTTGACTTTTTCAACCCTGAAAACGGGGAATGGAATAGTCACGTTGACTTGGGACTTTGGGCTGATGCTTACCTAATTGCGCCTGCCACAGCGAACACCATGGCCAAAATGGCCAATGGTGTTGCCGATAACCTATTGCTCACCACCTATCTTTCCGCTCGATGTCCTGTTTTTATTGCACCGGCTATGGATTTGGATATGTTCCAACACCCTGCTACGCAAAAAAATATTCAAACGCTCAAAGCATATGGCAACCATGTAATTGAGCCAGCATCGGGAGAGTTAGCCAGTGGATTGATAGGAAAAGGGAGGATGGAGGAACCGGAAGCCATAGTGGCCTACCTAACCAACTACTTCTCAGTAAAAAAAAAGTTTGATAGCATTCGATGCCTCGTAAATGCTGGTCCTACCTACGAGCCCATCGATCCAGTTAGATTTATAGGGAACCACAGTTCGGGCAAAATGGGGTTTGCCATTGCGGAGGAGCTGGCCTCAAGAGGAGCCAAGGTTGAGTTGGTAACTGGTCCTACCCATCTAAGCACAACCTCGTCCAATATTACAACTACAAACGTCACCACCGCTAGCCAGATGGCAGAGGCCTGTATTCAGCAATTTGAGAACGCCGACCTCACCATCCTTTCTGCAGCAGTAGCCGACTTTACCCCAGCACATACCTCCGAAATAAAAATTAAAAGCGGGAAGGAGAACCTTGCCATCGCGCTCACACCAACTACGGATATTGCGCAGCTACTGGGCAGTAAAAAAAAGAGCACACAGGTGCTGGTTGGTTTTGCACTGGAGACCAACGATGAAGTGGCAAACGCCCAAGCCAAGTTGACAAAAAAGAATCTCGACATGATTGTTCTGAATTCACTTCAGGATCACGGAGCAGGATTTGGAGCAGACACAAATAAAGTGACCATATTTAACAAGCAAAACGACGTCCTCTCGTTCTCTCTTAAATCAAAAAAAGAGGTAGCGATTGACATTGTTGACGCTATATGGGACCTCATGCATCAACAAAAGGCCGACAAATGAAAAAGATAGTACAGCTAGCCCTGCTCCTCTCCCTCTTTAGTTCGTCGATCCTTGGACAAGAACTCAAGTGCAACATTTCTGTCAACTCTTCAAAGATACAGGGTACAAATAGAACTACCTTTCAGACGCTGCAAACAGCGCTGTATGAGTTCATGAACAACACAAACTGGACTGACAACGTTTTCTCAACTGAGGAACGAATTGAGTGTAACATACAGATAAACCTTACAGATCAGGTAGGGTCCGACCAGTATAAAGGGACTATTCAGGTTCAATCCAGAAGGCCTGTTTACGGAACCTCCTACAACACGGTGCTATTTAACTTTCTAGACAACGATCTCGACTTTAAGTATATCGAATTCGACAAGTTAGAATTTAATGAAAACGCCCAAACATCGAACCTCACCTCCATCCTGGCCTACTACGCATATATTATTATTGGTCTTGATTACGATTCGTTTAGTTTCAAGGGTGGAACCAACTACTTTCTTAAGGCCGAAAAAATTGTAAACAACGCTCAAAACGCAGTTGAGAAAGGGTGGAAGCCATACGAAGGTTCTAGAAAAAATCGCTACTGGCTTGTAGAGAACATATTGAATGAAAAATACTCGCCCATAAGAGAGGTTTACTACGATTACCACCGCCTTGGCCTAGATATAATGGCAGATAAAACCGTTGAAGGCAGAAGCGAAATAGCCGAATCGTTATCCCTCCTTCAAAAAGTTTACCGAGACAAGCCCGATCCTTACCTCTTTTTTCTACAAGTTTTTCTTGACGCCAAATCGGACGAGCTGGTGAACATTTTTTCGGAGTCGTATACCAGTGAAAAGACAAGAGTTTACAATATCTTAGCAGAAATTGATCCAACACGCATAGACTCTTACAAGAAACTTACTGAGCAAACACAGGATTAACCTTTAACCCTGTATGGCATGCTGAAGCACCTGAAAATTGAGAACTTTGCCCTCATCGACATGCTCGAAATAAATTTTGAGCCGGGGCTATGTACCATCACAGGAGAGACAGGCGCAGGAAAGTCTATCCTTCTTGGAGCACTTTCCCTTATACTCGGAAATAGAGCCGACACAAGTGTGCTAAAAAACAAGGAAAACGGCTGCTTAATTGAGGGAATCTTCGATGTTCAAAGCTACAACCTTCAACCCTTCTTTGAAAAAAACGACCTTGACTACGATGACTCAACCATAGTGCGCCGGCAAATTGCAAGCAATGGGAAGTCTAGGGCCTTTATCAACGAAGTTCCGGTTACCCTTCAGATACTAAAAGAGTTTGCACTTCACCTCATTGATATTCACTCCCAGCACGAGAACTTAAACCTTTCCGACAGTGTGTTTCAGACGAAGGTACTGGACTCCATAGCAGGGAACAGTGTGCTACTTACCCAATGTGCTAGTGCCCATAAAGAATTAGCACAGGCCATCGATCATCATCGACAATTAACAGAGGAAAGTCAACGATTACGGGATGAACAGGATTACATTCGATTCCAGGTAGAACAGCTAAAAGCCTCCAACCTCAAAGCGGGAGAGTTGCTGGATTTGGAAAGCGAAGTAAAGCAGCTTACCCATGCTGAGGAGATAAAAATGGGGTTAGCCACAGTAGACAGCGCTCTAAATAACGACACCGCTTCTGCCATCAGCCTTTTGACTGAAGCGGAGAACGCCCTCTCCAAGATTGCCGACTACATGCCAAGCCTCGGCACCCTCACGGAAAGATTGGCTACGGGATTAATTGAAATCAAAGATATTGCACAGGAGGTTAGCCGTCTTTTCGACCAGCAGGAACTAGATCCCGACAGGCTAAGGCACGTTCAGGAACGGCTAGATTTACTCTACACGTTAATGCAAAAGCATCGCTGTCAAACCGAGGAAGAGCTGCTCGCAACGTTTCAATCATACCAAGAAAAACTGGAGAGCCTCGACAACAGCGAGGAGGAGTTACTCAAAGCACAGCAGATACTTGAAGAGAAAAGAGCACACTATCGCACAGCAGCACAAAAACTCCACGACTCACGGGAGAAAGTGCGGACAATATTTGAATCTACTACGGTTGACATATTAAAAAAACTGGGCATTCCTCAAGCACAATTTTCCGTCGAAATTGTGATGAACAATACACCCTCACCAACGGGCAGCGATAGGATAAGCTTCCTTTTTACTGCGAATGCAGCAATGCCTAAACAGGAAGTAGGCAAGGTTGCTTCAGGAGGTGAAATTTCACGATTAATGCTTGCCATAAAAGCTCAAATGGCCACGGCATCCGAATTGCCAACTATCGTATTCGACGAAATAGATACTGGAGTGTCGGGCGAAGTTGCCCACAAAATGGGAGAAATAATTGCCCAAATGGCCCAAAAGATGCAGGTCATAAACATTACCCATCTCCCACAAATTGCCTCCAAAGGAATACATCACTGGATTGTTTACAAGGAAAATAAAGCATCCATGAGTATTACCCAAATTAGAAAAATCAGCGCAGATGAAAGGATTGTTGAAATCGCAAAAATGCTTAGCGGTCAAGAACTTTCAGATGCAGCAATGCAAAATGCCAGGGAACTGTTAAAACAGTAAGGGACCAAATCGGCAAACCTTTTTACTCAAAAAATTTACTACCAAGTTGAACAAAATGAGGTTAAGGTTGCTTTTGTGTTCTGGTGTGTGTTAGTATTTCACTAAAAACTCAAAATATGTCTTACAACTTACTAAAAGGGAAAAAAGGTCTTATTTTCGGTGCTCTGAACGACCAGAGTATTGCTTGGAAAGTAGCTGAACGTGCTCACGAAGAGGGGGCAAGTATTGTTCTTTCCAACACAGCCGTTGCTATGAGAATGGGTACCGTTGATGAGCTTGCCCAAAAGTGTAATTCCATTGTTATTCCTGCCGACGCAACCAATGTTGAGGATATAGAGAACTTAATGAAGCAAACCATGGAGCATTTCGGTGGAAAGTTCGACTTCATACTCCACTCCATTGGCATGTCACCAAATGTAAGGAAAGGTAGAACATATGACGACCTTGACTACGGAAACTTCCTTAAGACACTAGATATTTCTGCACTATCATTCCATAAAATACTGCAAGTTTGCAGAAAACTTGATGCAGTGAACGAATGGGGCTCCATTGTAGCGCTTAGCTATATTGCAGCTCAGCGCACCCTATACGGCTACAACGACATGGCCGATGCTAAATCGCTTCTAGAAAGCATTGCTAGAAGTTTCGGCTACATCTATGGTCGAGAAAAAAGAATCCGCATCAACACCATTTCACAATCGCCGACCCCAACTACCGCCGGAAGTGGCGTTATGGGATTTGGTGGACTATTGGACTTCTCGGAAAGGATGTCTCCTCTAGGCAACGCCACTGCAGAAGAGTGTGCAGACTACTGTATAACCATGTTCTCTGACTTAACCAAGAAAGTTACCATGCAAAACCTATTCAACGACGGAGGATTCAGCAGCATGGGTATGAGCAGAAATGCAATGGAAGTTTACAACCGTAGCCTCGACGACTGCAAGGACTGCCAATAACAGCTAACAAAATTTATAGCATACAATAAAAAAAGGTTCCCGTGGGAACCTTTTTTTATACCATTTGTCAGACGAATTAACCTAGGTAACTCTTCAGCAGTTTGCTCCTTGAGCTATGACGAAGACGTCTGATTGCCTTTTCTTTAATCTGGCGCACACGCTCTCTCGTAAGACCAAACTTCTCGCCAATCTCCTCAAGCGTCATCTCTGAGCAACCGATACCAAAGAACAGCTTAATGATGTCACGTTCACGTTCAGTAAGCGTGGCAAGTGCTCGTTCAATCTCCTTGCTTAGCGACTCCATAATCAGAGCACGGTCAGCATTGGGAGAATCGTTGTTAACAAGTACATCTAGCAAGCTGTTATCCTCACCCTCCACAAAAGGAGCATCAACCGACACGTGGCGACCTGAAACTCGTAATGTGTCAGACACCTTTTCCTTGGGTAGATCGAGGGCTTCGGCTAACTCCTCAGGAGAAGGAGTACGCTCAAATTCCTGCTCAAACTTCGAGAAGGCCTTATTGATCTTATTCAGGGAACCCACCTGATTCAAGGGAAGCCGAACAATACGGGATTGCTCTGCTAATGCCTGAAGTATCGACTGACGAATCCACCACACGGCGTAAGAAATAAACTTAAATCCGCGCGTTTCATCAAACTTCTCGGCAGCCTTAATAAGCCCTAGGTTACCTTCATTAATAAGGTCAGGCAAGCTAAGTCCTTGATTTTGGTATTGTTTTGCAACAGATACCACAAATCGAAGGTTTGCTCTTGTGAGCTTCTCCAGTGCTGCCTGATCGCCTTTTTTAATTCGCTGAGCGAGCTCAACTTCTTCCTCAACGGTAATCAACTCCTCCTTACCTATCTCCTGAAGGTATTTATCCAAAGAAGCACTTTCCCTGTTGGTAATTGATTTTGTGATTTTTAGCTGCCTCATCCTATAAGCAAAAATTTGTGCAAAGTTATGTCTTTATAACGAAAGAATCCATCTAAAGTTGGCAATTAGGTAAAGAAAAATTAACATTACATACCAATTGCATAGTAAGCCACAATTCCGTTGGGATAAACTCCCTCAATAAGTATTCCCCCAGAAGTGTTTGACAGTATTCTTGTTACATCTTCTGGCTCATATACGGCCGTTCTGTCAATTTGTGTAATGATAAACCCATCCTTGATACCTTGCTGCTTAAACTTTCCATCACTCAGCGAAACTATCTGAACACCATTACGAATACCCAACTTCTTGAGCAAATCGGGGGAGGCGGTTTGCAACTTGGCTCCAAGAATTGTGTTCATATCGCCGGGCTTTACCATACCGGTTGAACCTGCTCTATTACGAAGAACAACTTTAAAATGTTTCTGTTTATTATCTCTTGAAACTATTACATCAACTTCCTCTTTTGGATGGTACATGCTGATCTGCTCCTGTAGTTCGGAAGGACTATTTACCGCCTTTCCATTTACGCTTAGCACCACATCTCCATCTTTAATTCCAGCATCTTCTGCGGCACCTCCTTTTAGAACACTAGCGATTAGAACACCCTTCAAATCCTTTATCCCATTTTTGTCGGCATAATCCTGTGTCAATTCCTGAATTTGAACTCCCAGCACTGCACGCTGTACTGCACCATACTGCTTTAAATCGTCAACTACCTTTTTGACTATTGAAGAAGGAATGGCAAAAGAGTATCCTGTATAGGAACCGGTTCTGGAGGCAATTGCCGTATTTATGCCAACAAGTTCACCCTTTGTATTTACTAATGCTCCGCCGCTATTGCCAGGATTAACAGCAGCATCGGTTTGGATAAACGATTCGATGCTATTTTGATCGCCCTGTCCCGACAATAGATTAAGGTTGCGCGCTTTCGCGCTAACAATTCCTGCAGTTACCGTTGAAGTTAGGTTAAAGGGGTTGCCTACCGCCAAAACCCATTCTCCGAGTCGCAGATCGTCAGAATTGCCAAAGGTTAGAAATGGCAAATTCTCCCCATCAATTTTCAACAATGCTACATCCGTGCTAGGATCCGTTCCAACGACCTTAGCCTTAAAAGTTCGTCTATCGTTGAGGGTTACCTCAATGCTGCTAGCCCTATCAATAACATGGTTATTGGTTACAATGTATCCATCGCTCGAAATAATTACACCACTGCCCGAAGCCATCTCGGGTAGACGTTGAATTTGCCCTTGATTGCCAAAGAAGAAATCAAAAAGCGGATTCCCAGAATAGGGATTATTACTATCGTTATCGTACATGGTTTTTACATGCACTACTGCATGAACAGTATTTTCCGCAGCAAAGGTGAAATCCGAGGGTGCCTGCATCGGATTCAAGCTCACAAGGTGCATTTGTCCCGAATCACTCGGAGTTACAAAGGTCACTTCCGATGTAAAGTGTCGAGAAAAGAAATAGGCAGAAACAACTCCCGACACTGCGGCCATTAAAACTGACAAAATGATTACATTTCTTTTCATCCTTAAAATTTTAAAACATTAGTATTAGAGTTAATGAACCCCAAATAAAGATTGCTTTTACACGTTATGATTACAAATATCTTTCTGTTGGCAATCGCGAAACTTGAGGTGTTCATAATTTCATATAAAGCGTAAGAGTAAAACTCAAAATCGATGCCTAAGTTTCACAACAAGCTGAACCTTAACACACTTTAACGCACACTCAATTTCCAATAAGAGTTGTCAGTTTTTTATAATTTTGCAAAAATCATTCATCCATGGAACTTCCATTTGTAAAATATCACGGTGCTGGCAACGACTTCATTATTGTCGACAATACCAATGGCTCAATTCAACTTTCCAATCAACAGATTGCATCTTTGTGTCACCGTCGGTTTGGGATTGGAGCCGATGGATTAATGATCATAGAGAAATCATCTGATGCTCCGTTTTACATGCGCTACTTCAACAGCGACGGCAATGAATCAACCATGTGCGGCAATGGAGGAAGGTGCATTTCACATTACGCCTCAGCGCTAAAGATTGTGAATGAAGAAATTTCATTTCGCGGCATTGATGGAATGCACTTCGCTGAAATCCTCACCGACGGTAGGGTTAAGCTCAAGATGAAGGATGTTGACCAGGTATCGGTAAACAAAGCCTACACTTTTCTTGACACCGGATCACCCCACCACGTTGTGTTTACATCCCATGTAAAGGAGATGGATGTGTATAACGAGGGGAAAGGAATTCGACATTCGTCACTCTACCCAAATGGAACCAATGTTGATTTTGTTGAAGTGCTTGCACCCGACCACCTATTTGTAAGAACTTTTGAGCGTGGTGTTGAGGACGAAACTTTGTCGTGCGGCACAGGGGTTGTTGCCTCAGCTATTGCAAGTTTTGCAAATGGCAACCCATCAGTTCATTATCGTATCGACACGCTCGGAGGAAAGCTAGAAGTAGCCTTCAATCATCAAAAAGCAAAATTTATTGAGGTTTATCTCACAGGACCAGTTAAATTTGTATTTGAAGGGAAGGTCAACATTAAGTAGCATTCTCGACACAATACCATCATAATGAACAAAATAACATACGACGAGACTCCCGATTCCTTAGAAGTGACTCTTGATAAGGAGAAGAGCCGATTTGAGTTTTACGGCAAATCGTTACCCGAAAACGTGAATGAGTTCTTCAACCCCATACTGGAGTGGTTCAAGGAGTATATTAAGGAGCCAAACAAGGAGACTGTTGTGACCTTTAAGCTGGATTACTTTAACACCTCATCGTCGAAAAAACTTCTAGAGCTGTTTTTCCTCCTTCAGGAGCTACACAGACAAAAGAGAAGCGTAATTATCAACTGGTATTACCAAAAGGAAGATGATGATATGAAGGAGTCGGGGGAAGCCTTTGCTGAAATGGTTGTTATTCCCTTTAAAATAATGTCGTATTAGCCTGTCAGCTGGAAATACAGACTATATAGAAACAAAAAACGGCAGTTCCTAAGACTGCCGTTTTTTTATCTCTAAAATGCCTATTTGCTGAGCACTACAATATCTACTCTCCTATTCAGCCTGCGATTTGCCTCTGAATCGTTTGGCGCAACAGGCATGGTGTTACCCATATTTCGAGTTTCAAACTTAGAGTAACCATTCTCTACGAGGAAGCGAGCAACGCTCTTCGCACGTTCGTCACCAATATTTGGCATATCCAAGGCCTCCAAATCATCACAATGACCCTGAATCTGAATCTTAATATTCGGATTATCTTTTAGTATACCCACTAATCGGGTAAGGTCGGCCAAGGCCTCTGGTGATAGATCTGCCTTCTTCGAATCGAACAGTAAATTCTTAAGTTCTAAGGAGGCACCAACCGTAATTGAGGTTAGCGCAATATCCTTATTCACATCCTGGAAGGTGGTGATTTGCTCTAGATCAAGATTTTCAGAGTAATACCAGTAGCCATCGGCCACCACCTCAATAACGTAATTATCACCGGCAGCAAACGATACGTTATACTCGCCCGTATTCTGATTGGAGGTTATGGAGGCAATTATCTGGTTATTTTTCTTATTGATAATGTTAATCTTAGCAAGAACTGGGCGCAATGTAGTGGCATCCTTAATCATACCACGAAGGTTGGTTCTACGAACCTCCATTACGCCTGCCAAATCGACACCACCACCAGATTTGGAGAAGTTAATGGTTCGAATCTTCTCATCAAAAACAAAGTTCACTTCAAACTGCTTGTAGCCATTAAACTGCACAAGGAAATTGTTTTGCCTAAGGTCGAAATTTTCGTAAAGCACATTGGAAACTGACACATTGTATTTATCCGTCACAGGAGCATAAATGGTAAACTTTCCATCGCCATCGGTGAGAGTTGAATATATTCTCCCTTGGGAGTCTGTAGCAGTAATTCTAATATTGGCGAGATCAACTCTACCCAAGGCCGAAATCCGGCTCCGATTTAGGATAATCTTCCCAAACACCTTATTCTTCTCAACGTATGGTAAGTAGAAAGTGTTATTTTTATCTACCACATAGGTAAGATTCTCCGCCGCTTTTGTAAAGTTGCCAGACTCAGCACCTACAGTATTATAATTGAATGCATAAACGCCCTGCGGAATATTGTTGTAGTAAACCGATCCCGTTTGATCCGAGAGCAACTCCTGTGAAGTAAATACCTGTGAAGCATATACACTCTTGGAGTCCTCTTGACGTTCAATACCGGCAAGCACGTTGGGTATTCCGGGTTCGTTATCGTCCTTAACCCCATTACCGTTAAGATCCTTAAAGAAAACCAACTTGATATCGTAAAACTTCAACCTTGGTTGAGGGATCGCAAACTCCTTCCTAATGCCAATCTCAAAATACATTGTGGAGTATTTTGAGGTTGCACCGGCATTGGTTGCATCTGTGGAGCCACCGCTAGAAACCTTTGTTTGCATGGAGTAAACATTAAGGAAGTATGCCCTCCAGTCGCGGGGAAAGTAGTAGTAAACCTGAGATGTAAGGGTGGTATACCGGTTATTTGTAACGAGGTCATTGGTATAGCTGGCCCTGATGGAGAGCTGTAGCTCCTTTTTATAAATAAATCCATCGAAATAGGGCATGAATCGGAGTGCCTTCGATTGCTTACTGCCATAGAAGTAGTTATACTGCTCGTACAAAGCTCTTGGTCCATTGTTATACATGGCAGTAAATCCCCACATCCGTGCCCGCAAATTGAGCGAGAATGATTGGTAAGGAAATGGCTTTTTGCTTGTAATGTCGCTGTGTGTTATACCATACAGCACCTTTGAAAAATGGTAAATATCTACCAAGCCAAGGGTAATAGACGGATTTAGCGTAACGTTGTTCCCCTCTGAACGCATTCGCAAACCACCCTGAAACTTATATACTCTTCCGGCAAAATAGTCGTCACCAGATAGAGACGCAAAGTTGTTGGACCAAGCGTTATCGAGTCCTGGGCCGCCATACAAAATAAACCTTGGGGTGAAATTATAACGGTAGTAAGCCTGCAGCTGCTGGATATTCGAAAACTTGTCAGCCTGAAGCACCCCATTAACATATACTGCAGGATCGTAACGCAAATCGAACAGGTTAAAATCTAAGGCTGCCTTTTCTGACAACTTGACAATACCCATCCCAATTAAGTCAAACCGGCCTCTATAAACTCCAGTATATTCGCGAGAACCATACTTATTGCGAAAATTCAGATACACTCTTCCTTTACTCAGCATGTAGTTAAGCTCGTATCCCAACCCCAACTTTGTAAAGGAGGAATCAAGCCTAAATTTATTCTGAGAGGCTCCAACCATAAAGTTTAAGCTTTGATATTTTAATGAGTTTATCGTTGCACCAACAAACCCAAGATTTCCGGTCTCGTGCTGCGTATCATCGAGATTAAATGCGCCACCCACGCGCACTGCTCCAAACTTATTAATGGTATGCACAACCTCTGCCCCCACATTCCGCTTCGGTTGACGCATATCACTGGTTCCAATTGCATGAATAGTATTATTTCCTACTGTAACCTTAGCTTCGGCTCCACGTCCATACATGTTTGCCTCTAGAGTTGTGGTAATATCCCCCAACTTCAGGTTAAGGTATTCATTACGATAGCCCACAAACATTCGGTTATACCTGTAGAGATCGGCATCAGTCTGGGAACCTTTATTTCGGTAATAGTAGTATAGGTCAGCTCCATTATTAAGTAAAATTGTTCCATATAATGTAGCAATATAGTTAGGGGTGTATATGGCATTAAACAACCCCTGCCCTATTAACTCTACAACAAGGGCTTTCTGCGATTCTGGGATTTGTCCCTCATATTTGTTCTCCAGGTAGCGAAACCAAACAGTTCCATTGAACGAAGTATCAAGTGTGGAGGCATGCATGTTTAGAGCATACATGTCTTTCCCACTTGTTTGGAAGCCATCCTTAAGTTTAACGCTCAGCGAAATAGTCGAATCGGTGTAGGGAGGAAGACTAATATCTGTGTTATACACATCGAGATCCGATTCTCCTATAATAATATTTCTGTCACCGAGAAAGTTGAAGTATATCAGCTCATTTCTATTGCCTCGGTTTTCGGCCTTAATACGAAAAGTTGCAGATGTGGTTTTTTTGTCAAAATAGACGATACGGTTGAGCAACCGAACGCGTAAATTGCGCTCACTAGGAATTTTAACAAATGAATACTCATTTTTGATAAGATTACCACGAACATCGGTAATAGAGGCTATAAGCGAATAGCCTATCTCCCCACGGGCAGTTGAAGCAACAGCCACACGTACGGGTACCAGCACAGAGTCGTGGCTGGCCAAGGTTAGTTCCTGAATTGGTTCTCCCAACACTGACCACCCCTCCGGAACTGTAAGCGTAAGCCGATAGGTCTGGGAGGAGTTAGTTGGATTTACAATCTTTACTACATTAAAGACGGAAGAGTTCGCCTTGGCCTCTACAGCATGCTTAACAAAGGAAACGTCAGCTTTTGCTGGATCGTCGGACCGAAATAGATAGTATTGACCATAGGCATTCATATGGCCTACGGCAATAAGCAGAAAAAAGAAAGTGACCCAAAAAGCAACCCTTCCTTGCATAACTTATGGTAGCGGTTCAAGCGTAAACACCAAATTGACCGTATAGTAATCGGCCGGCTTACCTAAATATGGTGAATTTGGTGGATCATTCGTTGTTCCAATCGCATAACTAATCACTATTTCTTCATTGACACCTACTATGGGAGTATCGTCCTGAACTAGCACTTGGTCGGTAGAACTTAACACAACAGGGGCTGGTGCAACAGGAACAGTAAAGCTGATTGACGTTGTAAGAATTATGGAACTTAAAGCTAGAGCAGGAGCTCCGCCATCGGCAATAATACCATTATCATCGGCCCTTACCAGCAATCGCCAGCCATGACCAGTAGGGTTAGCTCCTCCCCCCGCAATAGTATCGTTAAAATATACGTTCAGCCGTGTCCAATCGGTAAGAGTTATACCGCTTTTATACTTACCTAAGCCATTAAAATAAAATGAAATGGTACCGCCCGAAACAACCCTTAATCTCGATGTTACATTATTTTGCCCCCTCAATGATGGTGATATCAGAAAGAGAAAAATTACAAAAATAGAAAGTAAGAGGTTGTCCTTCTTCATAGCTCAAAATACCCTTCGTAAAATCAGGATGCCAATGAATTCTTTAGTAAAAACGCAAGAAGAGTCAGGTAGCCAAATCGATACCTGACTCTAACCTGCGCCAATCCATTGATTTACTTACCTATAAGTTGCAAGTATACATTTGTTACATACCTGTCGGGTGAGATACTCTGCTGCAATAAGCTCTGAGCATTCATACCACCACCACCATTGGTACCCATCTCCCACTGAATATCGAAGCTATTCTGATCTGGACCACCAGCAGAGGCATTTGCAACCCCAGTAACAATATTGGTTGCAGCCTGAGCCAAACCAGTAATAGCGGATAAAGTCCAGTTAGCAGGATCAGCTCCTGTCGCAGCAGCATTTGCTACAACAGTATAACCAACGTTATTCAAAGGCATGGTGTTTGCTGGGTTGTCTGTTCCCATGAATGTAGCATCCTCAGTTGAAAGTTGAACGTCAAAGTCCACAGAAGAAGAAACGGTGAAATTTGTAGTGTAACGAGGTCCGTTAGAAATACCATTGGTGTATTGGTCGATGGTATTAACAACAAACTCGATATTCCCACCAGTAACAACGGTGAGTCTTAAAATAGAATTTAAGGTAACGCTCACTGGAATAACGGCGTTATCTGAAATTGGCTGCGCCATGGCAGCTTGGCCTCCAATCAACAAAAAGAGACCGAGTAAAGCTTTCTTCATAACCTAAGGTTTAAGTAATATTCCGAAAAAATAGTTAAAGCAACTCTGTTACACAAATATAAATTATTAACTGTTATTAAAAGGAAAATATTCGTGTTTTTTACGAAAGTTTAAATCCGATGACCAAAACATCATCCACCTGCTTATAATCGCTTCCAATCCAACTGACTAAGTGGCTCTTGAGTATCTCCTTTTGCTCATCCATTGGCTTCTGATGATTCTCAAGTAGCATCTCCTGAAACCCCTTCAGCATTACCTTTCGCCCTTCAGGGCCTCCAAATTGATCGGCATAGCCATCGGAGAAGATATAAAACGAAGTGGGTTCGTCAATTGGGATTACATGGTTGGTGTAGGTCCGAATTTGATCGGTGTGGAATCCGCCCACTGGTTCCTTATCACCTTTCAACCTAACCAACTCCCCGTTCTTTATGTATACCAAAGGATTCTTAGCTCCAGCATATTCCAGTACCTTGTTGTCCAAATCGACCACACAAAGTGCCATGTCCATACCATCACGATTATCGGTTTCATCCTGACGTAATGCCCTTCGAATCTCTTGATTCAACTTTTGCAAAATCAAACTTGGGGTGTGTATATTGGCACGAATAATCTCATTCAGAAGATTATAACCTATCATGGAGAGAAAAGCACCTGGAACGCCATGGCCAGTACAGTCAATGGCTGCAATGGCAAACTTTCCTTTTCCTGGCTCATAGTGTTCATCACCCGTTAAAATTGGACTAAACCAGTAATAGTCACCGCTCACAAGGTCTCTCGGCCTAAAATAAATAAACGACTCCTCTATAAAGCCCATCAAGGTTTCCTGCGGAGGCAGCAACGCACGCTGAATACCCTGCGCATAGTTGATACTCTTGGTAATATTTTCGTTTTGCTTCCTAATTTGGTCTCTCTGAGCACCAATCTCCCTATTCTGATTTTCGAGTCTATCGTTTGCCCGCTTTTTATTGCGGTAACCATTGAGCATAGCCAATGCCAGTGATATAAGAAGCACCATTCCACCCAAACCAGAGTAGATAATCAACATCTGATTCTTAGCAACGGCCTCCTTCTCCTTAAGTGCCAATTCCTTAATTGCCTTCTCTTTGTTAAGCAACCCAATCTCAAGCTGACGCTCCCGGCTTAGCCGCTCCGCCTCCCGTAACGAATCCTCGGTGGCCTTTACAACACGCCCGAGAGAGTCCTGTGCCGTTATTGACTTTAACTTTTGCAAGTCCAACTCCAGCTGCTTTGCCCTCTTTTCCATCCGCTCACGTTCTGTTTGAGCCATGGTTTTTCCAACTTTTTCTTCGTATTCCTGCTTTACCGACTGTGATTGTAGTAAGCGCTGGTACGATAGATACTTATCCTCATACTCCTTTGCCTTTGCCACCATTCCGCGTGAATCGTAGGCATTGCTAAGCAACCTACAGGCATTCAGAATCAAACGAGCATTGTCTATCTCTGTGGCAATGTCAAGGGCCTCCTCAAGATACTTGATGGCTTGCTCATACTTTTTTTGAACAATAAGGATATAGGCCAAGTCTATAAGCCCTGCAGATATCTCCGATTTATCACCTATCTTACGACGTATTTCCAAACTTTTCTCAAAAGCATCCTGTGCCTGATCAATTTTATTCATGTCGGAATATATCAACCCAACGTTGCTATATATGGCCTTGATGTCAGTCAGGTTTCCAATCTTCTCATTGAGGGGAATGGACTGCATAAAATAGTCTGCAGCATCGCGTAGGGATCCGTTCTCCCAGTATATGAATGCAATCTTGTTAAGGTAAAAAACAGCCTGCTGCAAGTTTCCAGCATTGTTATACCGAGTTACCAACTCATTATACTTATCAACCTGCTCTTTTTGTTGGGGAGATAGAAGGCGCAGTTCCTGCGCACTTGCTAATTGGAATAGCAGCACAAAAAATGCGGTGATTGCTAATAGAATATATCGATTTACTGCCCTTCTCAAGTGAACCACAAATGTCAAATTTGATATGAACGCTAAAAAGCCTTGCGAAAATTACGAAATAATACCTAAATTTAGCAGAAATATTAACAACATGAAGCCGCTATTTATCAAAAGTAGTTTTATTTTCATTATTTGTTTTTTCAGCCTTATAGGATTGGCTAAGGGTCAAGACTTTGAAGTATCGCCAGTAAAGCTCTATTTTTCTGCTGAACCGGGTGAGAATCAAACGAAAACCATCTCGGTCAAAAACCACGGGAACTCAAAAATTTCCATGCTGGTGAGCCTTGGTGACTTCGTACCTTCGGAAAATGGCGAGAAAAAAATGTTGCCTCCGAACACCACCAAGAGGTCATGCGCCAACTGGCTTAACATTAACCCCTCCTTTTTTGACCTGAATCCTGGAGAGGAAAGAACAATTTCTGTCACCATTTTGGTACCCACAAGCGAATCGACCTCGGCATGGTGCATGCTCTATATTCAACCAGCCAAGGAGCAAACAGCTTTTGGCGCGGACAAAACCGTTAGCACAGGATTAATGGTTACAGGTAGAATTGCTGTTCAGGTGTTTCAAACGCCAAAATCCAACATGAATCAGCTTGTAAAAGTGTACAACTTAAAGGAGATTCCTTCTGATAATGATAAGGTGAAGAAATATGCGGTGACCTTAGACAATCTCGGAGAGAAGATTAACACCTGCAAAGTTTACCTTATACTATCAGACATAAAAACTGCCGAAGAGAAGCAATATCCACCCATTGAGGTGGAAACCTATCCAAAATCGACCAGGGATGTAATACTTGAGCTACCCAGCGATATCCCTCCTGGGCAGTATGCTTTGGCCGCGGTGGTAGACTATGGCAGCAAGAATAACCTTGAAGGAACGCAAATCACCGTCGACATAAAGTAGTATTAGCCATGACTAGAGTAATATTTCTCCTCCTTCTGATTTCAGGAGGAGGTTTTTTTTCTTCAGTAAAAGGGCAGGTAATTCAGCAATTCAAAACAACCTACCCCGAAGGAACGGTTAAGGAGCAATACTTTGGCTATGTAGAAAACAGCGATACCATAAAGCACGGCCACTACACCTACTTTTTCAAAACAGGGAAGCCGATGCAAGATGGGCAATACAGAGACAACTTACTTGTTGGTGAATGGCTAACTTACTACGAAAACGGTTTTCTTAAATCGATATGGCATTTTGAAAATGGGAGAAAGAACGGATGGTTTAAAATCATCGCAGAGGATAACTCGCTGATACAAAGCGGAAATTACAAAAACGGTCAACCCGACAGCGTAATAACCAGCTACTACCCAAACAAAGTAGTAAAGGAGAGAGCGTGCTATAAAAACGGAATGCTAAATGGAATTCAGGAATCCTACTATGACAATGGGAAAACCAAAATTACCATTAGCATGAGTAACGGCCAGGCCAACGGAACAACCACCGAGTTTTACCCCGAGGGCAACATAAAGTCGATTGGAATAAAAAGCCATGGCCTCTGGCAAGACACGGTCAAGGTATACTTTAAGAATGGGAAAATTGAAAGATTGGTTCCTTACGATAGTAAAGGGAAGATCAATGGTAGGTTGATAGGCTTTTACGAAAGTGGTAAAACGATGGTAATCAACACATATCTCGACGACGTCCTGAACGGTCATTGTGAGGAGTATTTCCCCAACGGAATGCTAGCAGATAGTGGCAGTTACAGTAACGGAAATCGAAGTGGCTGCTGGCAGGCATTCTATCCTACAGGAGCAATTTTCTCGAAAGGGGAGTTTAGCAAAGGCATGCTTGATAGCAAATGGATTATCTTCAACGAAAATGGAACGCCAAAACAAATTGGTTCCTATGGCAAAGGCAAGGAGACAGGACTTTGGCAATACTTCTACAAAAACGGCCGACTCAAATCGGAGGGCAGCATGATAAATGGTTCTGAAAATGGAGTATGGGTTGCCTACACCCTAGATGGCAGCATTGCAGAAGCGGCTCTTTACATTAATGGATCGATACTGTACCATCGAAAAATTATTAAGACAACATACCCTAAGGAATGAAAGAATAACAGCTTAGCCTCTTTGGTGAAAAACAGAAAAGGTGACCTAACGGTCACCTTTTTCATAATTCAGAGTCGGAACTAAATATCTATCTTGGCATACTTAGCGTGTTTCTCGATAAACTCCCTACGAGGAGGAACTTCATCGCCCATAAGCATGGAGAAAATTCTGTCTGCCTCTGCAGCACTGGTAATATTCACCTGACGTAACGTACGCATCTCTGGATTCATGGTAGTTGACCAAAGCTGCTCAGCGTTCATTTCACCCAAACCTTTATATCGCTGAATATGCACACTACCATCCTTGCCCTTACCTAGCTCGTCCACCAACTTTATACGTTCCTCCTCAGTCCAGCAGTAACGCTCCTCCTTACCCTTTTTAATTAGGTAAAGTGGTGGGGTGGCAATATATAAGTAACCCTCCTTTATAAGGTCATTCATATACCGGAAAAAGAAGGTCATAATAAGCGTGGCAATATGGCTACCGTCTACGTCGGCATCGGTCATAATTATAACCTTATGGTACCGAATATGGGAAAGATTAAGTGCCTTGCTATCCTCATCTGTTCCAATGGTAACTCCTAAAGCCGTAAATATATTTTTAATTTCCTCGTTCTCGAAAATCTTATGCAGCATGGCCTTCTCCACGTTTAGGATTTTCCCTCGTAGCGGCATAATAGCTTGGAATTTTCGATCGCGTCCTTGCTTGGCTGTTCCACCTGCAGAATCCCCTTCGACAAAGAAAATCTCACAAATGGAAGGATCCTTTTCAGAGCAGTCGGCTAACTTCCCAGGTAATCCTGAGCCAGAAAGCACCGTCTTCCGCTGTACCATCTCACGTGCCTTTCGGGCAGCATGACGAGCAGTGGCAGCTAAAATTACTTTTTGAACAATAACCCTAGCATCCTTGGGATTCTCCTCCAAATAGTTGGTAAGGGCAGTGCTAATAGCCTGATCCACGGCAAGTGAAACGTCGGAATTACCCAACTTAGTTTTCGTTTGTCCTTCAAACTGAGGTTCAGCCACCTTTACAGAAATAATGGCCGTAAGTCCCTCGCGAAAGTCATCACCGTTGATTTCAAACTTCAATTTCTGGAGCATACCGCTATCTTCGGCATATTTCTTCAGGGTACGTGTCAATCCACGACGAAAACCAGTAAGGTGTGTTCCACCCTCAATGGTATTGATATTGTTCACGTAGGAGTGAACGTTTTCAGTAAAGCTAGTATTGTAATGAATGGCAACCTCCACGGGGATACCGTTCTTGTCGGACTCGAAGGCAATGGGCTTTTCGATTAACTTTTCGCGAGTAGCATCCAAGAATTCCAAGAACTGTACTAGACCAGTTTCTGAGTAGAACTCCTCATGTCGGAATTTTTCCACTCCATCAACATCCTCCATCTCTCTCCTATCGGTGATGGTCAATCGAATACGCTTATTTAGGTATGCCAACTCCCTCAATCTGCTAGCCAGCACCTCAAAATTGTATTCTATTACGGAAAAGATGGTCTCATCGGGCATGAATACAATGGTTGTTCCTGTTCGGTCGGTTTCGCCAACAACATGAACGTCTGCTAAAGGTTTTCCCTTGCTATATTCCTGGCGGTAGATTTTGCCGTCACGATGAATTTCGGCAACCAGCTTAGTAGATAGTGCATTTACACAAGAAACCCCTACTCCATGCAATCCTCCAGAGACCTTGTAGCTATCCTTGTTGAATTTTCCGCCGGCGTGCAACACTGTCATTACAACTTCCAGTGCCGACTTCTTCTCCTTTTCGTGCATGTCAACAGGAATACCTCTACCGTTGTCGACAACGGATATGGAGTTATCCTCGTTAATTACAACATCGATATTGGTGCAGTATCCGGCCAACGCCTCATCAATAGAATTATCCACCACCTCATAAACCAGATGATGTAGCCCTCTAACGCCAACATCGCCAATATACATGGATGGACGTACGCGAACGGCCTCAAGCCCCTCAAGCACCTGTATGCTATCGGCTGAATAATTGCCGTTCGACCCATTGGTCGATCCACCGTTTCCCTGATTCATTTCGTTTTCGACACTACTCATTGAAGACTCTCCTTTACGTCAGCCGCACCATGTGCAATAAACTGACTTTCAACTATTAATTTTTATTTCAAAGCCATCAAAGATAGCAAAAAAAATCCTATTCAAGGGCCAATTCTAACCCATGTTTACACAAACTTTTCAACAAAATTCACCTAAAAAGAGAGGGTAACTCCTGCCAATGCATTAAAGCCATAGGTGGAGTATCTATACCACTGATAGTAGCTCTCTCCAAGAATGTTGTTAAAATCGAGAAATAGCGAAAAAGACTTACTCATACGGTATTCAAAACCGAGACTAAGGTCAACATATGGACTCATTTTGACTGCATCCCCAGACTCAGATAGGGCATACCTATCTCCAGATGCCACCAAGGACCCCTTTACGTAAAGTTTTTCCTTAAAATTCCCCAGCGCCGAAACAGTTATCTCCCAGCCTGGCTTTTGCCATGGCTTGGCAAGCTTATCCAACGCATACCGTGTTACCTCTCCACGGCCCATAAGGCTAAAGTTCTGCTGAATGCCCACTACCAACTCCCCAAAGAAGTGGGTAACCTGTGCATTGTCGTACACCACGCCAAACTGACTAGGGTTCTCGGCAAAGTTATTGACAAAGAAGTATAAACTGTCGGAAAGGGAGTAGGAGCCCGCCACGTTAAAGGAAACTGAAGAGGAGAATTTCCCTTTCAGTCCGGCCTCAAAAATAAACTTATGGTTTGTGTTCCGCACATTCAAGCCAGGCATTATGTAAGGATTTTCACCCATAATCTTTTCGTAGCTATTCACCTCCAGCTTACCTCCAATATTGATGTATGGAATAAAGTAGTGGCTAATTACGTCATACGACAGTTCCCCAATGGGATAGATGAAAACATCACTCTTGCCTCCCCAGCTATCGGAAACCATATTCACCCCGGCCTTGGCCCGCCAATCGGTACCGAACACCCCCATCCAGGGCGAAATGCGAAAAATGGAGTTGGGATTAGAACTCAGCTCACTACTTTTTGCGATGTGAATAATTTCAATATCACCGCCTATACGTTGGCTTTCAAAAAATTTATTACCTGATACTAGAATGTCCAAGTTATTCTCCGTCATGGAGAACTTATCACCAAAGTAGGTATATCCAACACGTCCGGCATAGTTGAAATGGGTAGAGTCGGTATAAAGAGAGTGTAGTGAAAGGTCAACACCCAACCGATGATACACCTGCTTTAACGAATCGCCCTTTATATCACCAGTGTAAAGTGGATCTGCTCCATAAAAGGTGAAACGGTTACGCTTGTAAAGCACACCACCCTCAAATGCTGATGTATTAAAAATCTTCTTCCCATAAAAGCCAGCCTCATTCTCCGACTCAAGAACCCGCTCCTTTTTCCCATTGTCGAGCTTAACCTTTCCAGCAGAAGAAAAGTGACGTAAGAAACCACCGTAAGAAAGATCATCCTGTCGTAAACTCCCATAGTACGCTTCGATTAAAGGAGAAAGAGTTGTGCCAAAGCCAAGTCTCACATAGTACGGAGTAATGGCTGAAATAGGCTCGCCAATAAGCTTAGCCGCGGGTATTGGTGAAACTCGAAACTGAGTATTGGCAATCTTTGGAATAATAGAGTAGGATAAGTGAGGAACAATCTTAACCGTATCACTAATGGTTGGCAGCTGATTAATCTTAAAAGCATCGGAAAGCACAGGCTCGTATGCTCTCACCACTTGCACCTCCTTGTTGAGAGTATTCTGCGCAAAAGCAGAGAACGAGGCAAAAACGCCTACTAGCAAAACAACAGTGTGCTTTAACCTCATAGCGTTACTATTTATATGGACAGAAACCATGTGTTCACCTTTTTTAAATACCAATTTACTAGAAACCATCTCTATGGCATTTTAATTTGTTCTGTATCAGCCGTGGAGGGTTGGAGTGTCTCCTTCTCCTTTTTCACCAAATCAACAAGCATAGCCGAAGCAGTATCGATGATTCCATCGGAGCTGTTAGTATAGCCATCTATTACGCTCTGCAGGGTAGCCTTAGCCTGGAAAATATCTTTTTTCTCGACATAAACCTGAGCTAGCAAAATAAAGCTCTTTGCCATCCAATACTGGTGTGGGGTGTTCTTCTCGGCAAACGAAAAGACCTCCTGCTCTGCCTGATCGTATTTCCCCTGCTGGAACAAAATCTCCGCCATGTGAAACTTAGACTCAGCACCCTCAATATTTTTTACACTTTGAGCAACAGTGGCAAACTGGTCAAAAGCCTGATCTAGTTTCCCTAGGTTTAACAACGCCTTCGCCTTGTCGAAATGAGCCTCACGAACCATTTCATCGGACACCTTCTCGGTTGAAATAAGCTTATCGGCTGCGGCAACCACCTCTTCAAACTTCTGCTCCTTAAAGGCACTTCTCAACATCCCAGCCCTCGCTTCCAGCAAGTTCTGCTTTAGCTCGGCCTGATTTTCCAACTGTTGGTAAAAAGTGTACGCAGTGTCATATTTCGCCAACGCAAACGAAGCTGCCCCAGCACCTAGCAACGCCTGTTCTGTAAATGGGCTTCGTGGCTTGCTAGCAACTGTAGTAAAATAGCCTAGTGCATCAGAGTAGTCCTGATTTCGAAGTGCACAATCTCCAAGATAGTAGGTGGCATTTAGCACAAAGCTACCATTCGAGAACTCATCAAGATACTTTTTAAAGCTTGCCGATGATTTTTCGCAATCACCACTCATATAGAGCTTTTCCCCACTAAGATAAGTTAGCGAATCACGCTCTGCCTCACTAACAGAGGCAAACGAACCTAGCTTATTGGTGTAGGCAAAGTAGGCCTCCACATTATTTCGGTCGACGTAAATATTTTTGATACCCAGAAGCGCATTCTTGGCCTCGGGTGTATTTGGAAAATCCTCGACAACTCGTTGATAATACTCCAATGCCTTATCGTAATCAGAGCTATTGTAGCTCAGAAGTCCCATTTCAACAAGTGTTTTAACGTAGTAGCTACTCCCTGGATATTCAGCAATCAGCTGGTTAAAATACTTTTTGGCACTTGCTGTATCCTGAAGTATCTGGCTGGTACGCCCAAGTTCATAGAGAGCGTCGTCAACATACGGTGAAGTGGGAAAGCTATCAATCAGCATAACGAGCGATTCTCGCTTCTTCTCTGGTCGGTCTAAAAGTCCTAGAGAAAATCCACGCTGAAACTGAGCATAGTCAGGATCGTAAAGGCGTGACTGGACGGACTTATCGTAGTAGTCAATCGCCAACCAAAACCGACGCAGCATAAAGTAAGAATCGCCGGTACGGTTGTAAGCATCACCCAAGAACTTATCCTTTGTAGTGGAAGCAAACGAAAGATATTTTCGGAACCAAACAATGGCATTGTCGTAATCCTTGAGCTTAAAGCAGGTGTATCCAAGATTGTAGTGGGCCATGTTAAATTCCGGCGAGGTAAAAGCGCCAGGGCTCAGCACAAATTGGCTATAGTCCGCCTTAGCCTTTTCATACTGTTCCAAACGGTAGTATGCCTCTCCTCTCCAGTATAGCGCTTCAGCAGTAATGGCTTTGTCGTAAGACTGATTGTCGAGAGAAATGGTAAACTTCTCTATGGCCTCCTTAAAATTAAGGTTTTGGAACAGCTCTAGCCCACGATAGTATGCCACCTTTTGCAGAGCTGCGCTTATTGTGGGATCTCGATGCTTAATTTGCATCACGGCTTCCAGTGCACCTTTATAATTTTTGGTATTTGTATAGGCAATGGTGAGATAATGGTAGGCCTCGTCGGTGCGTTCAGTATTAGGATACTCCTTAATGTATTGGTTTAAAGCATCGATTGCTTCATTAAAGGGAGAATAAAACATGCCGTAGGTTATCTTGGCAAAGTTAAATAGCGCATCCTCCTTAATAGCAGGGTCAAAATCGTACTTGGCAGCCATTGAAAATGCGCTACGAGCCTTGTTTTTATCGTCAAGTTTGAGGTAGCAGTCAGCCAGATTGTAGTAGGCGTTTTGGCTTAGCGTATCCTCTCCAGCTGTAGCCTTTTCGAGTAATGGTGCTGCCTTTGCATAATCACCAGCCTTGTAGTACACAATCCCAACAAGATAGCTATCATCACGGCTTGGGTTCTTCGTCCCGTTCAAGAATTTTTCCAAATAAGGTAATGCTTCGGAATACTGCTTTGTTCTATAGTACGATTCACCCACAAACCTAGCAATGCTCGGTGCCCGCTTTTCTGAAGCATTTTCCAACACCTTGGGACCATAATCAATAACCTTTTGGTATTCCTTCTGCAAGAAGTAAATCTCCACAATGTAGTACGGCACAAGTGGGGCAAAAACCTCGTCCTCCTTCAGCCGCTCAAACCCCTTTAGGGCTGTAGCATAGTTATGCTGAAGATAGGCAATATGTGAGTAGTAATATGTTGCTGGAGAGTTGTATTTATTGTCGGTATCCTTAATCTCAAAGAATGACTGGAGTGCCCTATCCATATTGCCCACTGAGAAGCATGAATATCCCAGCTTAAAGAAAAATTCGGCTCTATCGTCAGCAGACAATCCATCGCTATCAACCTTGTCGAACCAAGTAATGGCATCGGCATACCGTTCCTGCCTATAGCGAAGCTTTGCCAGTTCGAAGAAAGCTTGATTGACGCGCTGATTCTCGGGAAAGGTATTGATAAATGTGGTTATCAAGTACTCTGCGTCGTTGTTAAAAAGCCGCACCGAGCAAAGAGCCTTGTAAAACTCAGCAAGGGCAAGCTTCTGAGTATTCTCCCCAGCATATGCTTTTGCCGATTGCTCAAACTGCTTTTGGGCAGCGGCATACTTCTCCTTTGTGAATAAATTCATTGCTCTATCAAAGAGCTTATCGGGGTGGGAATAGCTGGCCGTTTGCTGAGCAAAAGTCAGGGTTCCCATAACCAAGAGCACAACCAGGAAAACAATTCGTCTCGATATAGCCATATACAAATCGGTTTTAGGCAATTCTTTCTAAAAATAACAAAAAGGAACCAGCCGTAAGGCTTTTTTCAGTAAATAAACTGATGGTTGCCGTTTTTATTTTTTAATTTTAGCACAACAAAATTAACAATCTCTGGAAATAACGGAAAGCCACTGGCCACAATTGTTTAGCATTTGCATTATATGTCCATGCGGCTGCCAATGAACAGAGTTATGCCTTGATGGTTTTGCTAACTGAAAGTCGAAAAGTGAATATACTGGAGCAACAAAAAGACAAATATGCCACTCGATACCATTATTGAAATCAAAAACGCCTCCATTTTTCAGAACGACAGCCTAGTGCTGTCCAACGTTAACCTCCACGTGGAAAAGGGAGAATTTATCTATCTCATTGGAAAAGTTGGGAGCGGAAAATCGAGTCTGGTAAAGACGCTCAACGCGGAGTTGCCCCTGAAGATTGGCTCAGCAATGGTTGCCGGTTTCAACCTTGAGAAGGTAAAGCGGAAACAGATACCTTTTTTAAGAAGAAAGTTGGGAATAGTGTTTCAAGATTTTCAACTGCTGAGTGACCGCTCGGTGCACGACAACCTGCAGTTTACCCTTCGCGCTACAGGATGGAAGAACAAGACCGAAATAAAGCAGCGTATAGCCGAAGTTCTGGAAAAAGTTGGGCTTAAATACAAGGACTACAAACTACCACACCAGCTTTCAGGAGGTGAGCAACAACGCGTTGTTATTGCCCGAGCACTTCTCAACAATCCTGAAATAATACTTGCCGACGAGCCTACTGGTAACCTTGACCCAGAGACCTCAGAGGACATCATGAAGCTTCTTTTCGAGATAAGCAAAACAGGAAGAGCCATTATTATGGCAACGCACAACTACGGAATTCTTAAAAAATTCCCTGCCCGCACCATCAAATGCGAAAAGGGACAGCTGACAGAGAGCCAGAGCACAGCCGAAATTGACTTTGAAAGCTTAATGGAATAACCTCCTTTTTACACTAAAAGCCAAGCGCTGAGGGAAGGGTAATCGTTGCTGAAAAAGGTGAGGAAACGTGATTGGCATTGCGCCAAACCCCTTGTAGAATGCAGCAACTCCGGGTATCATCGACCCTTCAAAATCAAGCACCATTACATTCTCCGAGTTTTCTTGTATGTAGGTATCTACGAGCAAGAACATGGCTCTATTGGAAATACCCTCTGGGCTGGATGTTGCCAAAAGGTAAATGCTCTTCCCCTTAAATCTAACAAACAGAGCCGCAGCACAGAGAGTATTTGTGTTCGAGTAGGCTCCATACGCCTCGCCGCGACCATTGGAGATTAACCTTCGCACCAACCGCCCCATTGTGTTTAAAGCGGATGCGGGCAAATCGCCCTTTAGGTTTTCCTTGGTAAACGACAAAAAGGTGGCTACATCCACTCCCCTTACAATCGAAACTTGGAGGGCAAGTGCTTTGGCCAAATTTCGCTGAGTGTTCTTAGAATACTTCTGGTAGAGCTTAGAGTAGAGCTCAATTAAATCGAGGTGATAGGTGACGCGCTGAGAAACCTTATACCCCTCTATACTATCAGAATTAGTGAATGTATTTAACGAAACATCAACTAGCTGAATCTTGGAGGGGATCGAAGCCAAAAAGGAATTAACCATTTCAGAGGAGAGCTTCAGTGTGGAGAATACGCCCAGCTGCTGGGTGAAATATGGCTGATATAGGTAGTGAACACCGTACTTTCGAGCAATAGTTAAGGGCATTACAGCGAGATAATCGTCAAGAATAAGAGCATCCCAATCCTCGCATACCTCGTCCAGATACCAAGAATAAGCGTATGCAATTCCATTAATGGATTGGTTAATACAGCCATCCCACTTTTGACGTTCAATATCGCCATGCTTAACGTAACGAATCGGCACCACTATCTCCTTTCATTATTGCCACCACTGCATTAAAAAGCGTATCCCATCTATTCCAGGGCTCTTTATCGGACAAAATTTCATTATGGAATACAACGCTAAAATCGCCACCCGTATTTCGTTGAATGGAATGAAGCCTAGTGAGCTCTTCAATTGCCGCTGAGGGCAGCATCTTTAGCTGGAAGTTAAAGGCCGAATCCATTGCCACAAAAGGATATATTGTGAACTCCTCCTCCTTATTAGCTATTAGATCGAAGAATGGAAATGGACGGGTTGTCCCAGCACGATATCCAACCCTATCGGAAAAACCCATTGAGTAGTCTGCCGCTATCCCCTCGCCTAAGAGCATCCTAAAGGAAGTTGGAAATCGAAATCGAAGAAAGTGGAATCTTGAAAATGCGGGTCTTTTTCCGTTAAGCATTGTAAACCGTTCAACTTCCTGATGCAGCAAGTTCGGGTCATCCATAACACCATACGATGGATGAATCCCCACGTTGCCGGAAATTGATAAGCGCCGAACTAGACGGGTAAATGCCCTGCTGTGCCAATGGACGGGGCGGTCGAATCTGGAGGGCTTTCCCACATGGAGGTACCACTTCAGTGCAATATCGCCACCAGCCACCTTTTGGCTAATAAGGTTGTAAGTGTCAAATGGATCGGGGGCTATGCCCAATGAGCTACCAGCAATCTCTGCAAAGTGAGCAAATTTTAATCGACCCAAAGCGATGGCCAGCTTACCGCCCGTTCTAACAACACCCTTCCCCTTGTGAGCAAAGGCATTATCCACATCAATGTGAATTACACTTCCCTTGGTATTGCGGCTTAGAGAGAGAAAGGGATATTGTTGTCGTAATGCATCCGCCAGCTGCTGAACCCACACATCTACAATTGGAATATCCTGAATACCATTTTTTACAACAAATGCCAACGTCGAAGGAAACCGCCCGTACTCATCAGGCTCAAAAGGTAAATACTCCTCATAGCGGCTAACCATGTAAAATACTGCCGAAAAAACATCGAAAGGGAAACACTGCTTATCGTACTCTGGGAATATCCGCAAGGCTTCTCCATGCCCCTCCTGCTCTGGCTCAAAGCTATGCAAATCCTTTTCAAGCAACAGGCCGTGAGGCTTAACCCAAAACGCATTGGACACCGACTTAGGGCCATAGCACAGTTTGCTCTCCAAAGAATCCTCAAAAAAGTAGTGACAGGAGGTAAGCTTATAGTCTATTCCTAGCCACTCCTTTAGCACCAAGTTAAACGTAAATGCTATTCGAGGAGTAATACGTGGAGTATAAACTAGCATGGCGAAGTTTTAATAAAAATTTCTTTCCCAATAACCGCCAAAAGATAGCGAATAATGGGATACTGCCTAGCGTTTAATTCCTAAAATTCCCTAAGCTGATATGGGAAGATAAAAACACCTTATGATTGTTTTATCGAAATCGCACAACCGTAATTCCCGAACCGCCAAACTCAACCTGCTCATCAGCAAAATGGACTACATCGGGGATAGTTTTCAGATAGGTTCGAATTAGCTCGCGCAATACACCATTCCCCTTTCCATGCAAAATTTTCACATTGGTGATATCGAGCATAACAGCCTCATCCACATACTCCTGTATGGCCTGCATAGCCTCATCGCCACGCATACCTCTTACATCAATGGTATGGGAAAAATTAAGCCTTTTCTTCATGGTATCAACACCATGGCTAATAACAGGCGCATTGGCCTGCTTAATTGCTTGCTTATACTCGTTATTGCTCACCCGCTCCACCTTCTTCTTGTCAATGGTTGTGAGCATACTTCCAAAGGCAACAATTACATTTTTTTCAGCCACTTCAACAATCTCACCAAGGGCATCACGTCCCTTAAAGCGAACCTTATCCCCCTTTTTTAGTGATTCTTCTACCACTGGCTTATCTGGTTCTTGACTTCTTGGAGCGACCCCTTTCTTTCGATCATCCTTCCTGCGCTGTTTTTCCTTCAGCTGCTCCATTTTTTTCTCAATCCACTCATCCGTTGAAGTAGTAGGATCCTCTACTGTTGCTCTAAAAGTCTCCAATTCTTGGCGAGCTTCCTTTGTTTTTTCTCGTTCAGCATTCGACTCCTTAATGGTTCGAATGGTGTTTTCAATCTGACGATTTACACCCAACAATATCTCTTTTGCCTCTAACTTCGCCTTCTCAACAACAGATTTTCGGTGAACCTGTAAGTCCGTAAGCTCCGTCTCATATTTTTGGATGAGCTGCTCAAGGCGCTTCTCCGCATTTTTCACACCAGCACGCTTCTCCTCCCAGTAATGTCGATCCCTGGATATTGCCCGCAGCTGCTTTTCAAAATCGATATGAGCTGTTCCTGCTTTCTCTCGGGCAGCTAACAAAACATTTTCGGGCAGACCAATCTTGTGTGCGATTTCGAAGGCAAAAGAACTTCCGGGCTTACCTATTTCCAACTGAAACAGTGGTTGAATTTTTGTCACATCAAAAAGCATTGCCCCATTTTGAATTCCAGATACCCGCCCTGCCATCAGCTTTAAGTTGGTATAATGCGTAGTGATAACTCCCCAACTTCCAAGTTCCGACAATTGTTCCAATATGGATTCAGCAATGGCACCGCCCAGCGAAGGTTCGGTACCTGTCCCAAATTCATCGATGAGCACCAGTGATTCCTTACCCGCATGCCGAAGAAACGCTTTCATAGCTAACAGGTGAGAACTATAGGTGCTAAGATCGTTCTCAAGGCTCTGCTCATCGCCAATATCTACTAGCAGATGTTTAAAAATCCCTACCTCGGAATTTTCCGATAGTGAAACAAGAAAGCCACACTGTAGCATGTACTGTAACAGTCCTACCGTTTTCAAGCATACAGATTTACCACCCGCATTCGGTCCCGAGATTATGAGTATGCGTCCGTTTTCGCTAAGGGTAATACTAAGCGGCACAATCGCCTTTTTCTCCTTTCGAAGTGCCATTTCAAGCAGCGGATGACGGGCCTTCATCCATTCCACCTTTTGACCCTTATTAAGGATAGGCAATACACCTTCAATGTTGATGGCGAAAAGTGCTTTTGCGCGAATAAAGTCAATGGTATACAAGAAATCCGCAGCCTCAAGAAGTTCTGGAATATAAGGTCTGATAAAGTTTGCTAAGTCGGACAAAATACGAACTACCTCGCGTCGCTCCTCAAACTCCAGCTCGCGAATCTCATTATTCAGTTCAACAACCTCTACTGGCTCCACAAAGAACGTCCTCCCTGTAGCCGATTCGCCTAGCACCAGTCCCTTAAGTTTTCGTTTATTCCCAGCAGGAACAGGTATTACAGCTCTGCCATCTCTTATGGAAATGGCAGCATCCTCCTCTACTAAGCCATCGGACTGAGCTAATTTCAATATGGATTGAAGCCGACGAGAAACTAAAGCCTGCTTTTCAGAAATTGATTTTCGAATATTTTGCAGTTCGGGGGATGCATTATCCTTAACTTTGCCGTGACGATTCACCACATAGTCAATGCGCTCTACCAATGCAGGAGACACAGACACTGGCTGCGCTACGGCTCTGAGACGAGGATACTTTACGCACTCTTCTCTCCGAAAAAATAGAGCTAAGCCGCGGACAACACTTAACGCATTACGCAGTTTTAGCAGATCTTCGGATTCAAGAAACGTACCTTCAATTCTGATATGCTGCACTAAATGAGAAAAATCTGCGAAGCCAGTTCCAGGGAAATTGTTTTCCATGAGAATAATGGTCTTCATCTCACTCGTAAGCCCAAGTGATTGCTCCACCTCCTCAAAGGAATGGCTAAATTTTACAGCAGATAACTTCTCCCTCCCCCCTTCGGTATTGCATAGTTCAGAAACCTTTGCTCTTATCTTATCGAAGCCTAGCTTAATTTCAAAATTTTCAGGAAATACCACGTTGTCTTTTGTTGTCAATTTAGCCCCAAAGTTAACAAATCAAATGGTATGATGCCAGAACAAGTTCTATACGCTCATTACAAATGCAAGGCCCCAAAAAGTAAAATTGGTTCAGACCAATTACTCAACAAAAAAATACGAAGATATGGCACATAGAGGAGCCCTACGCAGGCCCCGACG
>MTLD01000603.1_pt1 | contig 50534 bp, 41 predicted proteins | sample 1982471 | NCBI WGS metagenome assembly MTLD01 (sample SAMN05712604, study PRJNA340218) | biofilm metagenome | isolation source: sample SPM anode biofilm adapted to -50 mV | place: USA | collected 2012-02-03
AGATTCGAACTCCCGACCTACGGATTCGTAGTTTGCATTTATAACAATGTTAATATCCTGCCAAGTTCTACCAGCTTCTATAACCCCCTTGACAATCAGCTATTTATGTAATAGTTGTTCTATGTAGCCCTCTGCCAAGTTCTCTGTATCTTTGACCCTATATTGACCCTATGAGAGAGTGCCCAAATGAATAAAATCAAACTGACTAAGCTCATTGTAGAAAAACTACCTTTTGCTGATAAAGGTAAGCAGGTTGATTACTACGATTCGGAGCTTGATGGTTTTGGTGTACGAGTATCAGCGAGTGGAAAGAAATATTTTGTCCGGGCAATTATCGGAACTCGAAGGATACGGGTGATGATGAAAAGCTTCAAGTTGATTAGTGCAGAAGATGCACGTAGAGAAGCAAAAATCAAGCTTGGGGAGATGGCATCTGGTATTGACCCAAACGAAGTTGAAAGAGAAAAAAAACGATGTGATGAAGAAAAACGTCTGGAAGAAAAACGACTGGGTTTTACCTTACAATCAGCTCTTGATGAGTATTTAAATAAAGGCAAGCTGAAACCAAGAACTGTCACTACTTATAAGGATCTTCTTCGGTTGTATCTCGGTGACTGGCTGAATCGTCCTGCGATAGAGATAACTCGCGATATGGTTAAGGAACGACATCTAGAGATTGCCACTGGCAAGAGACAACGCAAAAAACTCATAAAGGAAATAGATACAGAGAAAACGCGTAAAGACAAACCAAAGCTTAAATCAGCAGAACCACCAGACCCGAAGCGAAAAGAGGCGGCTGCTGATAATTGCATGCGAACCCTACGGGCAGTTTTGAATTATGCTTTTGAGGATGAAGAAGGCGGAGCTCCTTATATTAACCCTGTAAATATTCTTTCTAGCCGGAAAAAAAAGGCATGGTTCAAGGTTGATCGGAGACGAACCCTTATCAAAAACAGCGATCTCCCAGCATGGTTCAAAGCTGTTGATTGTTTGGATAATACTGTATTGAGGGATTACCTGCTTTTTCTTCTCTTCACAGGACTGAGGAGGCAAGAGGCAGCAACGCTCACATGGAAACAAGTGGACTTTCAGGAGGGTTGTTTTACCTTGATTGGCGGCATGGATGGAGTTACAAAAAACAAGGAACCCCACACATTGCCTTTGAGTGATTATCTGCACAAACTTTTGAAGGATCGACAGGAAGGATTGAAAACAGAATTGTCGGAAGCAAAAGCTGCACTTATTGATGTTGGTAAACTTACGGTTAAGCAGCAGCAGGCTGCACATAATCGTGTTGCACTAGCAGAGTCTCGTCTTAAATCGCCTTATGTTTTTCCTGGAGAGGGTGAGACAGGTTATATTGTAGAGCCGAAGCGTGCCATCGATGCTGTAACAGCGGCCACCGGTATAACTTTTACATGTCACGATCTTCGGCGAACTTTTGCAACTCTAGCGGAAAGTCTGGATTTGTCAGGATACACAGTGAAGGCGCTTTTGAACCATAAACAGCAGATCGGAGATGTTACCGGTGGTTATATAATTTTGAATGTTGATCGCTTGAGAGAACCAATGCAAAAAATTTCTGATGTACTGCTGGAGCGAGTTAACAAACAATATGGGCAAGTGGTGTCTCTGCAGACAATTGTGAGCTAGACTTCCGTAAGTGAATCCTATTGAGTTCTTGATTTCACAATATTGAATTAGTAACTGTTGCCCAACACTTTGGTTTAGAGAATATTTCCCTTAATAATATTTTTAGCGGTGAGGAGATCGGAACAATGACACTACCCCAACCAACTTACTTGTCAATTTTGCAAGCTTCAACTGACGAGAAAATTCCAGCCGATGTTATACATTGGTTTATAGATGTTGGAGAATTGGATATTTATGTAGCCATTAAGAGCGACTTCCGCATATGTTCTAAAGAAATAAACACCGCCAGTCATATTGCTAGGATCACGGATATTGAGAAATGGTCACAAAAACCGGATAGTCGCCTTTTAGTAATCAAACAGCTAGAAATTCTCAACCAAGAAAGTAAAACCATTAATTTTATAAACATTTCACAGCTTTGTGTTTATGATGACATTTTAATTTCTATGGTTGAATTATCTAACTTGGTGAGTAGATTTAATAATAAAAGGTCAGCCTACTCTAGACCAGCGTTTTTATTTGAAGACTTTCAATCTGGAGGAAATGAGTTTCTTTTAGGAAAGAAGGATATTCCAAAAGATATCAATGTTGCAGAAGATATTAAAATTAATAGCAATATACAATTGCCTGACCCTGAGTTTATAACTCTTCAGGAAGCTGCTGAAATATTAAATAAACCATTTGGGCGTGTTAAATGGTATGTAGAGGAGGGACATTTGAATGTCTATGTGCCAACCCCAAAAGCCTATATTGATGTAGAGCTATATACCGATCATTATGCTAGGGCAAAAGATCTTATGCTCTATTTTAATACTGGTAATAGCGGTGTTTTAGGATATAACCAGCTGGAAATTATTAACAAATCAGGTGTTACATATAATGTAGTTTCCTCACCCCATTCTTGCGTAATAATTCAGGATGTGAAGTTATCAACAAAGGAAATTACGGCATTAGGTAAGAGTCAAATTTATAAGGAACAATTGCGCACAGGTAAGCCTGATATGTTAAAAATAAAAGAATATGTTGAAGTTCTAAAAGCGAAAGGGCTCACTAAAAAAGAAATTGCAGTTCAGTTGAAAACAGAAATACCCTCTCTTACTCCTAGTTGTATTGGACGATTATTACCGGCACGCCCTGAAAAAGGTGTTATTGGCAAGGAGGGATATAGGCAACAAGGTAGAAGGCTCCTTGGCTTAATTAAATAATAAATTATTTAGACTAAATGCATACCTGCATTTATTAACCCGGCTGATAATCTAGCCGGGTTTTTTTATAAATGTACCGAAATGTACCGAATTTGAATCTTGACAGTACCATATGTGGTCTAGGTGTAGGTTACATCTAACACTACAGGAGGTGGTACATGTTAACAGAACTCAGCAATATCAATTCACAAGAATTTTCCAGCAATAATCTTACAACACCCCAAGCTGCCAGATATTTGAATTTTGAAGAAACGACTCTTGAACAATGGCGCTGGAACGGGAGAGGCCCTCGTTTTGTTAAAATTGGTCGACATGTTCGCTATCGATTATCCGATTTAGACGCATTCATTCAGGAAAGGGTGTTCGCCTCTACGACTGAAGCGCAAGCGGCTCGGCGAGAACCTGTAAGGTCTTAGTCAAATGCTTGGTTCACACCAGAAGTCGTATTCGTATTCAAGCATTATGTCAAAAGTCTTTATAACAATAAAGTCCAGGCCTACACGAATAATATTTTCCTGCCTGTGATTCGAGGAAGACATGGGGTATCCCATCAGCAGTAAAATAACTCAGGAACTTGCTCAAGATTCGTGGGCTCCAACAGGCGACATAGTAGATCCTTCTTGGTATCGTTTCCTGCGATTCGAATCAGGAAAAACACATCCCCAAGCAGCAGTGATTTTGGCGCGTATATTTTACATGTACAGACCTGTGCGTGAAAATGTACTTGATCAGGAAAGCGGGTTAGTTTGTGAAGTTCGTTATTTTCAGAAATTTAAGAGCGACTTATGGCAGACAAGCAGGCAATCACTTGCTGATACTTTTGGTTTTACAGTCCGTGAAGTTGATTCAGCGCTCAATACTTTGCGAGAGAGTAAGATCATCTATACTGAACTTAGATCGCTAATAGTCCATGGTGTAAGACTATCCAATGTGTTGTATGTTGGTCTTAACCTGCCTAAATTAAAAGAAATTTCAACCCCTATGACATTTGAACGTAATACCTCTTGCTTTGAATCTACAGAGGTCCTACGGCAAAAAGCATTACCTATTTCGATAGATTGTAAGACTGATACTAAGACTTTCCGTAAAACATCCCTGAATACTTCTACTAAAGTCAGCAAAAATGAAAAAAGTAGTCCTTCGGCCGTGCCTTCAACTTCAAAAACCAAGATAAATATACCTGAATCTATTCTAAGCCTAGTCCCTGAGAATAAGCGTAACGACAATGAGCTCGCCAAGGTTTCTGCAGCGCTATCCGTAGTTAGCGAAGAGATTGTTAGATTCAATATTGCGCGTGCTTTGTCTAAGGCTAAAGAAGATGATCCTTGGGGAATGGTTGTCTCAATGCTTACTGCCCTAGTAAAAAATAATGACTGGTACGCAGCGGATAGGCAGCGCATTGCGGAAAAAGAAGAAAAGCATGCTGCTTCAAGGAGACAAGGTGCCATGGCACAGAAAGCAAAGACAACTATAGAAGAGCGCGAAGCGAAGGAAAATCAAGAACTACAAAATATTTTCATTCAGATGCCTGTAAAAGTGCAGCAGATTGTGGAAGGCGAAGCCAGGCGCCGGGTAGAATTATACAACCCAGGTGCTGAGTCTATAACTTTAGTAGTAACAGACGTCATGCGCGATATCCAAAACGGTAATTGGCTACCTCCCGAACTTTCAGTTTTGGACTGATTAGCATATGGAAAACTTGGAAGGTTAGTAAGTGATCAGAAAATTACTAAGTCAGTTTGCGAAAATTGAATTCATAGTGGCAAATGTGAGGGAAACAATTATGGAAGATGGAATCAATATAAAAGTTGAAAGTAAATGTTCTACCTGTGCTTACGGATCCTATGACGAAGAACAACAACCTTGCCTCAAATGCTTCGAATCAGACATCCGTTTCAGCCAATGGATGTTAAATCCAAATTATGACGTAAACCGAAAAAATAAAACGTCACTGCAAGATAAAGGAAATGAAGTGTTGTTGTTGTAACTGAGTGTAATTACAGGAGTTAAGCCGAAATATTTAAAATACAAAGAAGTGAGCGGGCTGTAACCTGCTGATATTGAGAATGATTATATAAAGTACGATTCATAACGTGTTGATATTTAGATTTAGCAGGAAACTATTGGTAATTTTATGATTGTCGATGTGTACATGTCAGAAATATGTGAACGCTGTTCTCGGAAATCAAAATTATGTAGGGGAAAACATGAGAAATGACCTCATAGAATTTGATGTTATTCAAAATGGAATCAAGGGATTAAGAGCCCGAGCAGAAAATGGTATTAAAAGGATAACTGCTGACTTTTTGGTGAACAATTTTTTTGAAGACATCGAAACCATGAAGAAAAGAGGTTTTCAATACGATGAAATTCTTGATGAACTCAATCTTATGCTGGCAGAGACAGTACCGGACAAGATAGAGCGGGATAAATTATTTGCGATCAAGTCTGGCACTTTAAAGGTCTACATGTCGCGTAAACGCAAAGAGGTAGCCGAAGCATCAACAAAAGTAGAAAGTGAAAAGCATTACCGTAAAAAAACAGGCAAAAAAATGAAATCAGAAACTTCAAAACCCAAAGAAGCTACAAAAGTGATCAAAACAGAGATAACACAGCAGTCAATACATGTGGGTAATGTACCAACTGGAAGGGCAAGAGCAACAGATCTTGATCGAGAAATATAAACAAAAGGAGAAATTCAAATGAGCAAGAAAACAGAGACCCTTGGTAGACCAATAATTATGGTGTCTGGAGACAAAGGTGGAGTTGGCAAGTCAACCGTTGCCGTTAATTTAGTCGAGTGGCTTCTTGGGTTCGAAGACCGGATCAACTTGATTGACACAGATTTGACCAATCCTGATGTTTATGCAATCTATCGAAAAGAGTCACGTATCAATACTTTGCCACCGGAAGAAATTGATATTGACGAAACAGATGCTGGAGGTTGGATTCAAGCTGCGAAGTTTGCAAGCAGAAATCCAGAGACACTTGTCATGAACATGAAAGCTGGAAGCAAGCTATCACTGGAAAAATATCATGACAATGTTGTGGGCATGTACGAGACGATCAATAGACCACTCGTGTTGATATGGGTTTTGAATATCCAGAGGCAGTCAGTAGTGTTGCTGTTGGATGCTCTTGAAAATATGCCTAAACTACATTCAATTATCGCAGTAAAAAACCTCAAAAATGGATTTGAAAATGAGTTTTTCTTGTGGGATGAAAAAAAGAAAACAAATGAAACACTGGTAAATGCGAATATTACCGAAATACTATTTCCAAGAGTACATGCATCGATATCGCTCAAAGTGATGGATGAAAAACACCGAATCAATGATTTGTTGAACGATCCAAACTATGACCAGATAGACAGAGCCAACCTGAAGAAGTGGCATGAGCAAGCATCGCGATCTTTCAGCAGCGTCAGGGATAAACTGGCGCTATAAACCGGGGGTAGTGTGGAATATCTGACAGCGCTTGATAAACCAAAGAAACTCTATGCAATGCTTTACGGTTCTGAAATGCCACGAAACGTTGAAACATTCGTAGCCATGTATTGTAAGGCATATGATTGCAACCCAGATGATACTGCAATAACCCGGCACATACTAGATGCACATTTGGTGCATCGGCTGGAGGGGGTACCGGCAAGATTTAGCGAGCAAGTGAATAAAGCGTATGTAGACATCAAGGCCGATATAATAAAAACAGCAAATGATAACGCGAGACAGCAGTACGACCGATATATTACCGAGTTCAAGCAAGGCGCGATGGATATCGTTGAGCAAGTTGCAAAAGCTGCCAACAGGAAAGCGCCAGAACGCTATAAAATTATAATTACCCTTGTTTACACGGCACTTACAGTAACAATTCTGTCAGCAATGCTTGCAATGAAATATGAGTACAACGAAGTGCATATTGTGGGAGCGATAATACTTGTTGGGGTAATAACATTTTGCGGCGGAATGTACGCAAAGGAGTGAAGCATGGCACGTAAAAAATCACCGGGAATACAAATCCAGGTCAGGATTCCAAAAACGGCGCATGATGAATTGCAATATGAAGCAAAAAAGAAAAGAATATTTATGGGGCAAATAATAACAGATGCTTTAAATGAGTATTTTCACCCGTTTGATAAAGAGAATCATGAAAAATACACAAAGATGCAATTGGCCAACACAAAAAGAGACATGACAGTTCTAAATAACAAATTGGATATTGTACTTGTTTTCCTGGAAGAGTTTGCAAAAACATTCTTTTACAACACAAATACTGTCGAGTTCGAAGACGAGAGGGCAAAGATATTCCTTAATATTCAAGCAACCGAAAAGTATGAGCAAATGATGGGATGTATGCTCAAAGGTATTCTGAGTGGATCGCCGAATATCATAGACAGGTTGTGTTTGACAAAAACAGTAGGGGAGTGATTTGGTCAAACCTGTGCGATACAAGCGGGTCTGTCAAGATGTGGATTGTTAACCAGGTCCGGCACTTTAAAGGATTGCAGCTGTTCGGCATAAAAAGGCTGGTAGAGAGGTTGCAGCTGATCCGGATCATGCATGTTGTGGCTCAGCCAGAGGTTGAAAGTGTCGGAGGTGAGGATGACCGGCATGCGGTCATGGATTGGTGCAACGAGGGTGTTAGCAGCAGTGGTCAGGATTGTAAAGGTCTCAAGCTCATTACCGTCCGGTGCTTTCCACGATTCCCAGAGTCCGGCCAGGCACATTGGCGCTTGGTTCGATAGCTGAATATAGTAGGGCTGTTTTTTGCTACCACTGCGATTCCATTCATAAAATCCGGAAACGGGTATTATGCAGCGCCGGTACTTGATGGCATGACGAAAGGCTGGCTTTTCGGCCACGGTCTCGGAGCGGGCGTTGATCAGATGACTGCCGAAGCTCAGGTCTTTGGACCATTTAGGCACCAAGCCCCATTTCAACAGATCGAGACGGTTGCGGTCTCCCAGGTTTCGAACAACGGCAACCATTTGGGTCGGAGCACATTATATCGAGGTTCCAGTTTAGGGGTCTCTATCAGTGCAAAGATTTCTTTGAGGGCTTCTGCCGGTATGTTTGTTACAAGTCTGCCGCACATTGTACAGTCTTATCAGGGTTTGATATATGCATTCAGCCCGATGGTTATCGGCTTGCCGTCCACTTCAGCAGTGGTAACGGCATTTCCCCGCGTACTGGCAACAACCAGGGTTTTTCCTGATGCCGATGGAGTCGGCTTCTCAAGATCGATTTCTATGCAGAGTTTGTTGCCTTTGATTTCAACGGTCATAGCCATTGGTAATTTTCCTTTATCTTCGCTGTGATGGCTTGAATATCTGCTACTACTGGTTGGCAAAAAACAGATTGCTACTGCCGCAGTCTGAACACTCCCGGTAAAACTTCAGCCCATCTTTCCGGATACGCTCTTTGTGACCGTTCTTGCCGCATGAAATCTTGATTGGGGTGTTACTGTCGCAGTCACCGCACTTGAAGTAATACCCATATTTTCCATATTGGACTGAAAGCTTGGTGCTCTTGCATTCACGGCATGTGTGCTGATCTGCCGTTTTTTCTGAAGGCACAATGATTTGAGGGGCTGATTCTGGTTTTGCTACTACCGGCGGTGTCATTGTTACAGGAGGTGTTGATTGCTGTCCCTGCTGAATGCCAAATTTAGCAGCGTAGTCAAAGGATGCAGGTCGATGCATTCTGAGCAACGTTTGCCCGACTTTCTCAAGGGTCTCCGAAGATAAACAGCGGGCAAGGCTGCCGACCACTTCAAGAACACCGGCCTTATCGAAAAACTTCTCCAGTGTGGAGGCCAGCATATCGGACTTGATGATGCGGCTGGTATCATATTTCTTGGGGCGATCTATCCGGGCCTTTGATGATACCAGTACATACGAATGGCAAACCGGTGACAGGCGCAAACCTACCTTGCTTGGCATGTCGATTCGAGCAAGTGCGTCATTGAGGACAGCTATGTGACGTTCGTTCTGGGCAAATGGTGATGACATCCCCTCAAAGCATTTCTTGAAGGCATTCCACGACATGAACTCGCCTTCCTCGGTGACCTTCAGGCCAGCGTGAAAATGCTTGGTTTCCAGAACAAATATATTGAGTGTCCGGTTGATCAGGAGATGATCAATCTGTGCAACACGGCCACCGATTTCGAGGCGTAGATCATGAATGACCAGAGTGTTCTGTGATTTCCCTAAATCGAAATCTATGAGATAGGCGGCCTCCTGCTCCGCTTTTATACCTGCCCGTGTGTTCCGCAACTCTTGAGTGATTCTGTTCTTCTGGTCGCCATTGGCAACATTCAAGAGCCCTTCGAGTTGTTGAATCTGGCTGGTTTTATCGTCGGCATTCTTTATAATCATTGAGCAATCTCTTTGTTTATGGCATTCCGAAGTACGCTGCTCGCCTTGAAAGTCAGTATTCTTCGGGCTTCGATAGTGATTGCCTCACCAGTCTGAGGATTGCGGCCACGACGGTCGGCCTTCTGTTTGACGATGAAACTTCCAAATCCAGAAATTTTAAGGGTCTCACCAGATTCGAGAGTCGCTTTCACGATGGAGAAAATTGCTTCCATCATTTCCACGGAGTCTTTTTTTGATAGTCCGGTTCCAGCCTGGATTTGCTCTGCAATGTTTGCTTTGGTCATGGCACTTCCTTAGTTGATCCCGAATCGTTGTTTCAGCTGCTCAATTGTATGATTCCATTTGTGTGTCTTCGGGCGGGCAACCGTATTTTGGTTGCCGAAGAAGCCGACTTCTGAGACGGCCTCGTTTATCGGCTTTGTGCAAATCCATTCGACCGGCACGAAATATTCGGACTTTTCTTCGTCGTCGTTGAATTGCCGGTGATAATTGGACTGCGCGACATCCAACAGAGACCGTTCGACTCCGTCAATAGTGACCTTGAACTCACTGGCCCGAATGGCACTGCCGGTTACCCGTCCCACACCGACATAACCCTGTTGCGGAATATTCACCCAGACGCGGTCTCCCGGTGAGAGCATGAAGAGCGTCTGGCTGTACCATCTCCCTCCGCCACCACTGATGAAACCGTACTTCACAGCTTCTTTCCAGTCTCGATCAGCACTCTGTCCAAAGGAAACGTAATATTCTCCATTCCATTCACCGCGTTCACCAGCGGGGCCTGAAGTCGCTTTGCTTTCGGTTTCGACCGGGTCGATCAGCCAGGCACGGCTTAAATATTGATTGGGGCCATCCTGGAATACCTGGAAAAAAATCACATTGATCGCAATGTCCATCTTGTTCAGGTAATTGACAATGCGTTCGGTGCTCAGGTCCAGTGAGGATGCGACGATGACGATCTGGTGCGAACCATTGAGCTGTTCTTCATCCAGTGGCAATCCGAATCGTTGCCGGAATACATCTCCCAACGAACCGCCTCCAGAATAACGATTATAGATGGAAGCAACATCATCAGCCGCCAGCTCTTGCACCCATGAGGCATAATCCAGCGCCTGTGCGACAACTTCGCGTGGCGTCATGTCACGCTTCAGTTCAATCACAATTAGCTGACCATCCTGGTTTAACGCCAGAAGATCGAGAAAACCACCGTGAGTAGTACGCACCTGTCGGCCTATGAGAAGCCAGCGATCAGAAAGAATCGTTGGATCTTCAGTAATCATCTGCTCCAACAAGGCCTCTTTGCCAAGTGAAACCTCCGCAAGTGGTTCAGGCTTGGTAGCGACTTTCCAAATGGCATGGCGAATAGGCATGATTAATTCCTCTCAAGTTTTCGGCACAGATCAGATGCCAATGCATCAGCCATTTTTTTAAATGCATTCAGTCGGCTTATTCGATCCTCAAGCAGTCTTCTTGCTCTCTCATCAGTTCCACTCTCATTTGCAAGTTCGTTTTCAGCAGTGATGAATCTAATAACGGGAAATTCGATGGCCTCTTCCAATCCAGCAGCTTCGGCAAGCGTTACCCATTCTTGGGATTTATCAATAGCATCTTGAGAAGCTTGCTCCAAACAATATCTAATAAGTACTTTAGCCGAGTAATCCAAACCATCGGCAAGTTCAAGCCACTTTCTTGCGCCGGAGCTCTCTTCAGACTTGTCGATAGTGTTTCTTACAGATCGGAAATATCTGGGAGTATCATTATCAGGGTCAAGACTCTCTATGGCCCTGATAATTGGCTCAAACTCCTCAAACGGTCTTTTACCATTCGGCAACTCATAACGATGCATCCATAGTGTCAGAATCGCCTCAGCGCACTTTGCCAGCTTTTCACTGCGGTCTTCTGCAGTTGCGGTTTCCGCACCCTCGATCAACTCCGCAATGTAGTGAGCCATCCAACGACATAAAGTGTCATCTCCTGGTTCAATGCTTAACTCTTTGATCAAAGCCCTACCAATCGCCAATATGCCCTTTGGCATCGATGATGGAGCCGTCGGATTGGAACAGGAGGATCTTATGGTGCTTCTTTTCTTTCTCAGCTGATTCATGTGTCCGCCCATATTCTTTTCGGAGTTCGCGCTCAATCTGAACTTCACAAATTAAATCAAATCGATTAGTTGTAAGGAAAGCCCGTATCTTGTCCATCTTTGCCCAAATCCGCCAGCCACTTGAACGATTCCTTCGCGGATAATAGTCGTCATCAGGGGACGGCTCATCACACCATGCTTCGTAACTGAAAGCAGCTTCATCTGTGTCACTGCAAATCCAGGTTTGATGGTCACCGACCTGTTGCGCCATCTTAAGTGCTTTTGTCAGCTTACGCCCTGGAATAACACGCATTTGACCTACTTCATACCTGAATGGATCGTTATCATCAAAGCGGAGATCGCCATCTAAATGAGAAAGCCAACCTTGAAGCCGAAAAGGTTTTGAATTAATCTGGTAATCACTGTTTTCATACGGCAAGCGAAGTCCCCAAACATCATCTTCAGTTTGAAGTGCACGAACGAGGGCGGGTGCCGTCTCAGGAGACACTAGAGCTGAATTAATCCGAACATGTACTTCCCGCTTAGTGTAATGTGTAGTGTAATCGCTACTAACAACAATCCATCCCTCTCGGTTTGGCGCAGGAAAGCCCACTTCTGAAAGTAGCTCAGCGCGGTTGATATTTTGTAACCACCCCTTGTCGGTTCTTGGATCGTCTTTCCAAAACCGAAGTTCAAGGGGCGTGGGTCCGCGATGATCAGAAAGCCAAACCGGGTCATCAGTCAGCAGTGCATGGGATAGCCAATAACTGAAGCTGCCATATTGGCCATCTTCTTCATCTGAAACAGGATGAGTGGTTAATAACTCTCCCACAATACAATACATTGCATTCCATTCAAGATAGGTTCCGTAACGTTCGATTGTTGGGCGAGAATGGTGACTATGGGACCATAAACCATATTTTCGTTGATCGTAGCGCGCCTTTCTCGGCTCTTTATCCCAGTAATTAGCTTCGTCGTTGGCTTCCCATTTATCGATAATCCATTGTTCGCCTATCGTAAGGACCTGCTCCTGTGACACGGTAGGGAACATACGGAGGATATCCTCGTACCAGTAGCGAAGAGTGTCCGTCTCATCAAACCTGAACCTACGCTTCCCGTCACGTGTATGTCCAAATGACCTAAAACTATCTCTTCCTTTTTTTGTTTTCCCCTTGATAGTGATATTAACCTTATCAAGTTGATCTTTTTCGGAAGCAGTCAGGGCAATCACACCGGATGCTGCCAGTTGAAGCAAGGTTCTCTTAGCATATTCCTGAATCGCGACATGCGGCAATTCTGACGAAGTCGCAATGTAAAAAATCTGTTCTTTTTGTGAACTCAATGATCCAGGTGTTTCGACGCTAATACGATGCAGGGAAATCATCAACCAAAGCTTGGCAGCCAAGAAGTAGAATGGAGCCGTAGGGTCGCGGAAGGCATTATCAACAACTCGGCTTGATTGATCGATAGTTGCTATAACGATATCCAAACAACCATGCTGGGCCAACCGACGTAATGTGTGGGCCGCCTTCCAACGGACTCGCGTATCAATATCGCTCATAAGGGCGAACAGGAAACGGGCAATCGCTTCTGTCGTATCACTCGGGATGTCATCTGACACAAGAATGGTGTGGTCCTCAGCAGGAAGCCGATTCCTAAGTCGCTCGGAGTACCAAACTAACAAATTGCCAGCATCATTTTCATCAAGAGCACGAGCAATTTCTTCGGCTATGGCGAACAGCGTACGACTGCTCAGCCCTTCACCGGCTGTCGCAACACCTGCAAGAATCGTTTTGAGTCGGTCCTTGGCATCTAATCCGGTATGGTCCAGCAGTTGATGAAGGGCAGATTCACCCTCTTTGAGCCAGCGAGTTGCACCACTAAAATGCGCGATCAAAATAGACGGCAACTTCTCCTTACACCAATGATTAACGGCGGGCGTACCTTTCCAGGCATCAATAGTCTCTCGTAACATATCGATGTGGGTATGTTCCCAAAGTGCCTCTTCGGGGACATTGGCAAGAGCATTCAGAAATGAAATTCTGTCCCGGAGACTTGAGGTTGCTTCTCTCATTTTTCGGAGAAGCTCTCTATCATCATGCCTCAAGCCAGATGCCTCCGCAGCTTGCAGAATCTCCGCTATGGATTCAGGTGTATTGAAAATTCTACCTTGTGGTTCAAACTCGAATTCAGGAGGTGGTTGATATTCGCCACTCACATACGTTGTGTTTGCATGCTGAATGGCTGACTCAACTGTGACACCAATATTTGCACATTTCAAAAACTCGACCATGCTCTTTAAATGCGTAAACCATTTACCGTCAGGCATGCTCACTTTTGGAATACCATCTACGATTTCTCCCCCATATTTAAGCCGGGATTCTTGATGCGTAAGCAGTAGAGTCTCTTTTGCCAGCCCTTCGATCACTTCTTTGTTATGCAAAGGTTTTGCAATGGCCCGACTTACCAGTTCCTGCCAGAGATGACCGCCAGAACCTCCGATTAGCAGAGCAAGGGAACTCGCTACTTCAAGGCTAATATTGTCGCGTTTCAAATCTGTCAAAAGGTGATGATCCAACGTTTCGTATAGTGAAACAGTCCCGTCGTCAGCCCAACGACATATGGCAGCCAATGCGGCTTTGTTGTCCACGCAAGTAAGCGCCTGTACAGCTGATCTCCATGGGAAATGATCGTACCCAGATAGACGCTCAGCAGCCCCAGTAATAAAAGTAAATATATCGCCCACAATAGTTCTTCTATCATGTTGCACCGGTATGTCTGCTCGATCAGCCAAGACAGCTAAGAAGTCAATTTGATCAAAAGCTTCTCGATCTATTTCTTTTGCGATCATAACGGCGTCGTTAAAGAGTACCGCTGCATCGTCCCTGCTGATCGGCAGTATAAGCCGGCAAAAACGAATAAGTGCCTCCACCTTTGAAGATGAAGCTTCTCTCAGTTTTTTGATATCCTCCGCAGCGTTTGCTACCAGATTGATCAGTGTTTCGGCTTCTGAACTCCGCAATCTCATTCGAGACCAAAGTATTAGACGACTGCTCGCGAAAGAATCACCGTAACGGCCTTTGGACAGCGCGCTCGCTCTTTTCACAAGTTCCGCTGCCTTGATATCTTCAACTATCAACAAGCTCATAACGCTTTGTGCAGCAACATTACGAAGTTTCGAACTTTCGTGATCGTGATCAAAATCATATGAATGCGAGGCAACATTTTGAAAATTATCCAGCTGTTTTTCTTCTATTTGATGGCCTTCTTTTGCGCATGAGAGTATTTCGAGGCGAGCACAATAGATGGGGTACAGAGCTTTAAGCTTCTTGTTAATCTTTTCAATGTCCCGGGTATCTGTTCGCTGTTTTCCCTCTCTTTTTTTTGCTCTTTTTCCCTTTTGCTGTTTTACTGGTTCAGGCTCAGGGTTGAGAGAAGTTGTATAAGCAATAAAATCCTCGGCCTTTGTAGTTCGTCCACAGATAAATTCTCTAAGAAGCCAGCATCGGAAAAGACTGTCAATCCGACATACGTCAAATAGATAGAGATGCCTCTTCTTTTCCCCTTCTATAGCTGACAAAAGCAGGTTTACAGCGGAGAGTACAATTGGCCCATCCAGGTCCATTTTGTAAGCAAGTTCGCAAGCGGTGATAAGAGTATCGAGCAGGGTTTGTTGCCAGCCTTCGTCGCTGTGCGAAGCACTTATGCCATTGATATCCGGAATAAATCGGTTGTGAAGTCGTTTAAGCGACCTCTCAATTGCTGCCCTGTCGACTGATTCACCCGCCATTGCCAGAGGCACCCACAAGAGTAAGTCCCACGGGCTGTGAGGCAGTCGATCCTTTAGAAGCATTTTAAGATGTTCGGTTTTCCCAGCTGCAATGAGTTGAGGCACTAGGATGACAGCGACGCGAATCGCAACGTCACGCGGTGTCCATCGAAGTAGTTCGTGAATGGCAGCTTTCGGCCCACCAAGTTCCAGTATGGTTTCAACGCGAGCCGAAATATCATAATCTGTAACCTTCCAGCTACCTATTTCCTTGTTTTTAACTGCGCGGCGACGATTCAACCACGCACCGTGAAAATGAAGTTGCTCTCTGGCAGTAGCACGATCTCCTGAGCGGCACGCTCGGACCGCATCCTGAGCGAGAAACGATCCTTGTAGCTCAATGCGTTCTGGGTCCAGAAGGATTGTTCGCCGCAATGATGAACCGGCAAATTCCACTGACAAGTCTAGCTCATTTTCGAGAACTTCGTTTAGTGTGCTGTCGTCACGTTCAGCTTCCGCGCTGATTAAAACAGTCTTGAGGGCATCTATCGTTGTCCCTGCTTCTCGGCATGCAGCAAGAGAAAGTTTAAGTCTTCTAACTTGGACCTGGCGGCGCACAATAGGATCGGATATCGCAGCCACTTGTGGGTCACACTCAATAACGGACAAGACATCGTGGGCGCGACCTGCTGCAATAAGTGCGTCCGCGACATGAAGTGAACTGTAGTGATCGATATGGAGGGTTTTGAAGAAGTCAGCAGCTATATTGGTAGTAATTGTATCCCGATTAGAAGCACCCTTGCTCGTGATGAAAGCTTCAAAATCCTCATCGGCAATAGTAATTTCGTTCCCTTTTTGACGTAAGCCAGGCCACAAGTCAGTTGCAAAATCGCGAACAATATCCTCGGATGTGTCAGTAATGCGCGCCAATGCGGAGATGTTGATGGGGGCAGGTAAAAATGCCAGGGTATCAATAAGATCATCATATTTTCGGGGATGTCCGAGTTTCTGAAGTGCAATCTTGAATTGTTCTTTGAGAACTTCCGATAAAGATTTCCCTCCGGGAAGCAGTGCAGCCAGGAGCCGTGTGACTTCGCCTTCAGCCGCTGCTATTGCATATGCCTGTACGCGAGGATTCCCACCGGATAATTGATGAAACTGTTCAACTAGATTGGCTGGTAAATTAGAGAACGTAGCCTTCAAGTGCAGTTTTGATTCTTGCAATGAGAAGGAGGAACAAACAACCTCAGGCGTCCCTGATGGCAGTCTAACAGAATTACGTCGGGCGGGGTCTGTACGACAGGACGTTATGAAGCGAATGTTACTCGGAAGACTCTCCAAATCAGCCCCGAAGAGTTCATGGACGAATGATGTTTCAGGCGGGTTGGCGTTGTGGGCAGCGGCAACGGAATTATCCGCTGCATCGATAATAATCAATAGAAGACCTTGCGGTGCAAGCTTTTCGAGAACGTTCCCTGCTGAACGGAGTTTTTGTATGAACTGCTTAATGTTTGCTGGACTTTTCAGGCTTCGTGGGATGAACAAAGGGAGTTGGAGCGATGTCGCAAGATCGTTTGCCAGCTGGAGGAAGGCATTTTCCGGCAAATGTCTTTTATCGTCGGTTTGAATATAACGACCACCACCGAAACAGTCGAAAAATACCGTCGTCGATCCACTCGGCAAGTGGTCAGCGATCTGTCGCATGAGAGTAGTTTTACCACAACCGCCTGAACCATGAATCAAAACAAGTCGCTCACCTTTAACCAGTAAGTTTACTGCTTCATTCGCAGCTTTCCGTCCTACTATCTTTTCAGGGGGACGAACGTCAGGAGGGCAAGGAAATAAACCATCACGACCACTTAGACCAAACCAAAGTAAGATGTTCTTTTCGGTGACGATCTCCCTTGCCCGTTCGGGTATCATTAGTTCGCGAACTCTAACTTGGAGTTCCCGTACTTCTGACGACACATCATTGCCAAGCAAACCTGTAACAGCGTCCACCACTTTTTCTCTCACCGCAAATCGAGAATCATGACCACACTCGCTTAAATCCAGTGTTGCGAGAAAACTTTGAAATTCGCTCTCTGATATGCCAGCGGATTTAATAAAATCTTGAAGGCTGTTCTTTATTGGTGGATCAATGTTGGCTTTTTTGAGTGAGCCTGCCCATTTTGTATCCATCACCTTTCTAAGATCTGCTGAGACCTTTTGATTACTGACGAGCCGAATCGATAAAGGGACGCCTTGTTTTATGCGTCCCTTAGCACTTTTATAGTCATCAGCCAACCTACGGATGACAGAATTGTTCCCTTTCTTTGCAGTGCTTTCGATTAACCGAGCAACAGACCAAACTTTCTCTGGATTCGCAGCAGAATACTTGAGCTGGACAAACTCGACACGATCAGCAGTTTCAAGTGTAGTCCCTCCGTAGTAGAGCGCGCAATCAACACCGTCCCAGGTAGGATTATCGGTAGTCTGGGATGCTGTTTCTGTCCTAACTCCTTCGACCCCGACAGCTGTCAAATGAGTTCCCGGACGTAAGAGTTCTAGAACCTGCTGTAACGCCCAGAGCTCATGAAACTGGTCACCGGCGTTTGAACCGCGAGCGCCACCATAATCAACTGATGATGTAACAATACTCATATTAATGAATCCGGCATGCTGTATTATTGAAGCCTATTCACTTCTTCAGATAATGCTTAACATAGTTTCCCATTAAATGTTTTATCCAGAATCGATGGAAGCATGGCGTCCAGCTCGACAGCCGTTTCGGCTTGGAGGCGCTTGAGACCATCGATTTGTTGCATTACCTGTCGAAGTCGGAGTTGACTCTGCATGGATGGTAACGGGATTATGTAGGAAAGAAAGTCTTTGGGATTAAGCCGGCGTCTCCTAACGTTCGTACCAGTGCTTTCACCCGCAACCTGCGGCCAGACAGCAGGTGTCCGGAAATATACATCAAGGGTTTCCGGCAATACTCGATTTTCTATGACCTCAAATATTGGGAATTCTGGGGAGACGAAAAGCCCGTCACATTCCTTTGGCACTATGCCGAGCGCCCCTTCCCATGCCATCAGTTTTGGATAGACGAAGTTACCTGCTTTCAACTGGCCGAGCTGCTTATACGCGAAATCCAATCCCGACTTCTTTTGGCCACGGAAAACACCTCTGCCAAAGCAGTAAACACCGGCAAAATGATACACCTGGTCAGCTTTTACCTGTACATCATGCCCTCTTTGTCTGACCAACTCACACATTGACGTAAGAACAGCATTCGGGTCTCCAAAAATGATTGAACGGCAAAGGGCCTCCGTCTCTTCCATCGCTTGCCGTCTGAGCCTCCGAGCTTCTTCAATTTTAGCCGCCAGTTCATTAAGCTGTGCCACAATGCGCCGTTGCTCGACTAGCGTCGGAAGGGGGATGAAATAACCAAGAACATCATCCGGTCGGATAGCTGCATAATTTGTCGAGCCTTGCGCAGCAACCTGATCACGGAATGCTGGTGTTCGGCAGTAAAAGTCCAGAAAATGCATGTCCAGTTTTGCTTCATCTATCCCAAACAGGAAATAATGGCTGCTCACGATGGAGCCATTCAATTCATCCGGCACAATTCCGAAACCGCCCACTTTGGCATCAATTTCAGCAACCAGAAATTCCCCTGCCTTGCATACTTGTTGTTTCTTGGTCTTGATATCCGCGCCAGTAACTGCATCACGAAGAACAATGCCCTGAGTATGAAGTTTCACACGGCACCGCTTGTATTTATCCAAGTCGTTGATCTGGATAAACTCTTTACGGTGTGTCAGCACCTCCCCCAGCAACACTTGCGGCCACGCAGCACTCATTGACCAGCCCCCGCCAGCACCTGCCGAATCTCACCCATGATCTCCAGTATCCGCTGTTCCTTCCGAACAATATCCTCCACCAACTGCTCCGGCGGCAGATGTTCGAAGTCATCTTTACCTGTGGGATTCTTGATGTCCAGGTTGTAGCCGTTCTCGATGATCCTTTTTACCGGCACGCGCCAGGCGTGCTCGTTCTCCTCCCTGTTATTCCACCATGACAGGCAATCGGCAAATTCCTCGAACTGGACCGGCTGGGTTTTGGTGTAGTTCTTCCGCCCTTCCGGCAACGGCTGTTCATAGTACCAGACCTCTTTGGTCGGCCCGGAGCGGTCGAAGAAAAGGAGGTTGGTGGGGATACCGGTATACGGGGCAAATACGCCATTGGGCAGACGCACTATGGTATGCAGGTTGAAATCCTTGATCAGTCGTTCCTTGATCCGTCCGCAGATGCCGTCCCCGAAGAGCATGCCATTGGGGACGACCACCCCGGCCCGGCCAGGCTTTGGCTGGCGCTTGAGCTTGCGCATGATCATCTGGAGAAAGAGCAGCGTCGTCTCCGAGGTCTGCATCTCGGCTGGGAAGTTGTTGAGAATCCCTTTCTCTTCCTCACCCCCAAATGGGGGGTTAGTCAGGATCACATCCACCCGGTCCCGGTCGCCGATTTCATTGAGCGGAAAGCGGAGGCTGTTATCCGGGTCGATCCTGGGAAATTCCAGTCCGTGCAGCAGCAGGTTCATCTGCACCAGCAGATAGGGGAGCGGCTTGGCTTCGCCGCCATAAATGCTGCTTCCCTGGAGAATCTTTCGCTCTTCGACGGTACTGCACTGCTTCTCAAGGTGGCTGTAAGCCTCCACCAGAAAACCGCCGGTGCCGCAGGCCGGATCAAGGATAGTTTCACCCAATTGGGGATTGAGCACATCGACCATGAAGCGGACCACCGGGCGAGGGGTATAGAATTCTCCCGCATCACCGGCTGCATCACGCATCTCCTTGAGCATGGATTCGTAGAGGTGGCTCAGAGTGTGAATTTCGTCGGACGAAGTGAAGTGTATGCCGTTCACCTTGTTGATCACGTCTCGCAGCAGATAGCCGTTGATCATCCGGTTGATGGTGCCTTTGAAGACAGTGGCGATGACATCCCGCCGGTCGCCGCCATTGATGCCCTGGAGGCCGCGCAGATAGGCGAACAGCCCGGCGCCCCTGGTTCCATCCGGACGGACCGCTTCATCGTTGTTGACGAAGGCTATCAGCTCATCGCCGGTGATGCCGTCTTCCCTGGCGGCCCAATCGCGCCAGCGATACGGCGTCTCAATTGCCGGTCGGAATTTCTCGCCAGAAAGGATTGCTTCCTCCTCCCGAATTCGCTCCATGTCATCAAGGAATTTGAGGAACATGATCCAGGTAAGTACGGGGAGCCGGTCGATGTCGCCGGAGAGCCCCTTGTCCTTGCGCATGATGTCGCGGGATGATTTGACGATTGAGCCAAGTTGTTGGGCGGTAGTCTGGGTTTGGGCGGTTTTCTTGATGCGGGCCATTGGTGTCCTTTATGTATAAATGGTTATTCTGATTTCATGTTTGATATGCAAAAAGCTCGATTCCGGGTTGGCTTTTCAGTTCAATCAAATGAATGTACTGGGAAGAAACTTACCTGTAACGGGGTGGTCGGTGACCCGGCACAAGTTTATCGCGACCAGGTCCACGGTACTTGTTGGCATCCCTCGTTATTTTACAATCCTGCTAATTTCTCCATGATGAGCGCTCTTTCTTTTATCAAAGCTTTGTTTGTAATATCAATTGCCGGCTGAAATATGTTCATATCCATTTCAAAGTGATTGAACTCATTTAGCAATGTTTTCCTGGATAAGAAAAATACTCTACTGTGAATTGCATCTGGATCGTCACCCTTGAAAGCGTTAGTAATTATATTGGTAAGCATGTCAAATTTTGAAGTATCAACTGAATATTTAGATACCAATACTTTTTCAACATTTAGCCTGAGAAACAAATATGTAAATGTATGGATAAGTGTTTTGTTAAGGAGAGGATATTTGTCAGGTGATATTGCGGTACGATCATCAAGAGAAAGTCTTGTAATATCATCAGCAGACACAATGTGCTGATTAGTTATTACGCCAGGACCAATAATTGTATTGTATATTTCTGATAAATTTATCTTTTCTGTTTCGTATCCATGCATTAGTTTAGTAAGAAGATTTTTTTCAGTTGGTCTATTAAACACTTGACAGCAGCCACGTAAAAATGGTGCCACAGCTATTAGAAATGTTAGCTCGTCTTTGATCTCATCTTTTATATCCGTGCGGAGCAATTCAAGGAATTTATGAATATATAATAGAATATCTACTTCGTTTTGATTAATATTAATAAAACCATTTTCTTCGTCTTTTGTGTTGTTCAAATAGTATAAGTTAAAACATTGCTTTTGTTGGTGCTCAAGAAGCTTTATCAAATCAGTATTATGCGTTAGTATAATCGCTTTTTTTGCAGACAATAATTTTAAGATCGCGTATGCAATTTTGTTTTTATATATAGAATCAAAACTTGAGATAGGATCATCTAAGATTATGATATCATTGCTCACTTTTTGTGCCTTTAATAATTCAAATGCCAAAGACAAGAAGTTCTGTTCACCGTTACTTAACGACAAATCCTTTCTATCGCAATTCAGGAACTCGTCCTCGCCGAGGAGCAACCGGAGATTGTTGTCTTCATCTCGTGTCAAAGTAATTTTTCGATCAAAACAATCATGAAGAAACTTTTCAATAAATATGATGTCTTCATTTTCGAATTTGGGTTTTTCTTTTGTTAAGCCACAGTACTCTTTGAAGTCGTCAGAAATACCAGCATCTTTAGTTGCTGTGATAAAAAAATTATTTAAGAGAGATGGGAATATGATTATGTAATGTGCAATTTCTTTCTTAATCTCATCGATTGAACTGGGGTTATTGTTTCGAAGAGATGATTTCAAGGATTCTGCTATTCCAAAAGGATCTTCAGCAGGGAGTTTCTTTATAATCCCCTCAATGATTTTCTTTGTTTTTTCGCTTAACGTTTCTAATGTGGCATTTTTCTGAGCTTCCTTTGAACGCAAAACCTTCTCGCGATCAATATCATGATCACAAATTATGCACTCACGTAAGTAGCTGAACTTTTGCAGAATGCGTACAGCTTCATCATGTTCATCCAATTTCAGGAGAGCTTTTTCTTCAGCGTCTAGCGAGAATATTTGACCTAAAAAAATTTTTATTGCGGAATCTTTGCTTTTGTAGTCTTCCACAAAAAATTTAAATTTTCTCTCGTCATATGACGGAATTTCATGGGTAATTAGATTCGCAACATGCTCTAGGAATTCTGATCTGTCGATTTGCTTTCCCTTCGACTTAGTGTTGGCTAAATCAGAGATGTATTTTAATAGCTTTTTGTCGGTAAATAGTGTGTCAAATTGGGATTGTTTAAGTGATATCCCATAGTTTTGTTTTAATGCTGGGATTAGTTTATTTTCATATAAATGTTTAAATCCAGCTTCAATTTTTTGCTTTAGTTCATATTCTCGCTTTATATTATCGCCAATGATGAAATCTTCAGTGCTACCCTGAATTATGTTTCGATCATTTTGATCTGATATTATGTGTGCAAATTTAGGGTCTTTTTCAGTAAATATGGTTCCATCAATTGAGATGCTATATTCTGATCCCCCGTCTTGATCTAATATCTTTGCTAAGCTAGTTTTACCAGTACCGTTTGGGCCATAAATTATCGCGATTCGATTTCTTTCAAATGTTACCAAGTTGTTTTGGTTGAAATTGTTAAATTCTTCGCAGAAGATATTGTTTTTTTTAATTTTATTAAATTCGATTTGCATTTTGTCCCCTTATCATTTTTTGACCAATTCGTTGTAGGTCGTTGTCAATTCACGCGCACACAAGAACAGGGTCCCGGAAGGGGACATTCTTGAAAACTTTACCAACTGACTCTTTAGCCTCTCAAATCAACTTTCGTAGGCCTTTGTAGTTGCGAACATCAATCTCACTAATTTTCATTCATTCCTCCTGTTCAAAGGGCAATCAGGGGGTTTTCTTCACCGATCCTCTCGTTGGAACCTCGGATTTATTCCCGAGTTTCACTTTTGTCTCGTGTCGAGGGCTGACCATCCGAAGTTCTAACGCTCATGAATTATCGTTAGACGAGCCTTGTCGGCTATCTCCTCTAGCGTAATCCTCGTTTGGTTTATTATCCTGCCATGGAGCACCTCCTCTAAAACGGTGGTGCTAGATAGCCATAGTTTAAAATGCTGTCTTTCAACAGTTGGAAAAAGTCCAATGAGGTTATTTAAATCATCCTTACCGTAGATATCGTAAAGCTCTTTGATATGAGGAAAGAGCGCTTCCTTTATCTCATCCTTATTTGCAGGCGAGAGCGGGACTGATGTGGCAAGTAGGTAGCGGTCTGGCCGTAGCTCGTCAATTTTTGGCATTTCCTTCGATTTTAAATGTGCCAAAAGACCACTGAACCCAGTACCTGCATAATGCTTAGCTTGCACAATAAGAGATAGCCCATTGGCTTTTGAGTACCGAAGGTCTATTCCCTGATCTTTACCAGCTTTAAAACTTTCAAGTCGAATCGAGAGTTCTGATTGCAGGAGATCCCTTACGAGGTTCTCGAAGTCGATCGGAGAAAGTGTTTGAAAGTTATAGTCAGGCATGTAGCTACAGTTCCCATATTCTATTTAAATTCGTTCTGATGCTAGCGGCCTCCGCGGTAGGAATGCCGGTTACCCGCCCCCCCCCGCACAGTCCCGGTCGTGCGGTTTTCCCGCTCTCCGATTCCTCGGTTGGGTCCCGGAAGGGGACGTTCTTGAAAACTTTACCAACTGACCCTTTTGCCCTTTCAAATCAGCTTTTTAAGTACACCTCAGCCTTCTCCTGGGCATGACCTGGTGAGAGTCGCGCCAACCCTACTCGGTCTCCTGATGCTTGGTCGCGCCAAAGATTCAGAATGCGCCGAGCAAAATCAGTCTTTGCCACAGTTATTACCGTCTCGATTGCGGCTTGGTCATCTGGCCCCACTCTCTTGGAGACCGCACGAACGAAGTCCCAGAAAAACTGAGATTCGAATTCTGACCATGCCGGGATTTCGGCTACGGTTTTTGCGACCATCTCGCAGACATCCTTGCACCAACAAGCTTCAATGGCCTTGAGCACAATATTTAAAGCAGCAGGAAGCGCATAGTTTTGTCTGAGTTCACGTGCTAACATATCCACACGAATTCTGGTCGAACCGAGAGCACACACGACCTCAAGGCCTGAGAGTCTTGTCCAAGGCTCCTCTATTTGATTGAGCACTTCGTCGATAGAGGCGTCACTCAGACCTGACAGCGCTTCACGCAAATGATCACCAACTCCGCTGTAACTATGAGAATTGAAATTTAGAAGCGAGAGCAGGACATCGTCTGAGAGGAACGCTCGTGCCTTTGCCGCCGCCGGAATAAGCTGGGCGGCCAGCCCCTCTAAATGGAAACGAATGCGTTCCTGCACTTTATCCTTCAACAGTTTTGCGTCGGCAGGTGAAAGTGTTGCTATGTCATCAGCTTCCGTTGCGCGCTGAACACGCACAAGACGTTTAATCATACCCGACAAAAGATTCGCCGCTTTTGCGGAGAAGCCGAGTTCTCCAACCAGCGTAAGCGCCCGCCATGTTTTCCAAGCATACCAAGTCTGCTCATCCTCGAATCCGTTTTCGCAAAACACAACCAGCTGCTGCCGACGGACGCGCGCCAGCTCAGGCTGAGCGATGAAGTAGTTGCAGGCATTAGCAAGGTCCACACCCCAATGCCCAACGCATGACACTGCGTACTCTGCAAACGAGGAGATTTTGCAACCTGTTGCAATTTGCCACAGACGATTTCTACGCTCCCCGCAGCTAGTCGGTAACTCACACTCGACGAAAGCAACTAAGTCATCTGGCAGTGGGAATTTCGCTACAACGTCAGAAATAAATTTACTTAACTGGTATTCCGCATGTCCGTCCGATTCGTCGGGCAACATTTCCACCACAGCGCACTCGAAGGCGGAACGTACGTCGATAGCAACCCCAATGAGCGCGGCAGAATGCATGAAGGTTGCCCTTTCAGTTGGTTTCGATATTTCTAGGAGTGTTTCATCAAGGACCTCTTTGGCTCGTAACGGTGACATTTCATGCAAGGCATAAAGCGCAGATTGCCATGCGACCAAATGAGAAGCTGCACGTAGATGTTTTTCCACCAAAACCATATCATCCGGGTCGCGCTCGTAGGCGAGAAGTGATATGGATTCTCCCACCGGCTCACCCGCGTTACATTTTGTGAGCCGCTCGCGCGCGAGGTCCAATCGAACTGAAAGTGGGGCAGCCTCCCAGACACCGATTTCGCCCCCCGAAAACCTGACTCCGCAGGAACGCATTCCGTCCACTTTGGGAAGCAGTTGACGCAAATAATCTTGGACACCGGTCGCAGCAAGGGCAAGCTGTGCAGCATGATGAATCGGGCTGCCCGTATCTGTAGCGAACATCCGTAACTTGTCGATTGCTCCAGCGGAACCAATCCTTGCCAGAGCAAACAAACCTTGAAGTCTAACAGTTTCAGGTGACTTCTCAGCAAAAGCCCGATCAAGCAGTCGTTCAGCAAACTCGCGCAAGTCATCCGGTAGTTCCCGTGCAGTCCTCGCTCCCAACATCAAGTCGATATTGAAGGCCGCTTCAAGAAAGTCCTCCACATGCTCTTGCGGAACCATGCGAGCAGCGAAGATCCACGCATCATCGGCAACTGGCTCACCTAAACAATCCATGTGGTTTCGCCAGACACGCGAAAGTATTGGAGCTGCAAGGGCACCAGCCATCAGTTGATGGCCAAAGCTTAAATGGCCTCCTTCGGATATTTTCAGTAGTTCATGGCGAGCTAGCAGATCAACCACCACTGTTTCCGGCATATCAGCAATGCCGAGAGCATCCGCACAGTGTTTTTTAGCTTCGCGAATACACTTTCCCGCTTCAAGTGCAGGGCATTCAAGACGCCGGTCTATTATGAGACATTGGAAGGCGAGTGCGCCAGCCAAATGCAGTACAACCTCTGGGGCTGGTCCTTGCTCGGGTAATTCTGCATTTTTATCACACCGGGCTTTGAGTAGCGCCGCAAGCATTTCGCCAAGTGTCGCTGGTAGAGTTTCGCTCTGTTTCCAGAGCCGTAGCGCAATTTTGACGGCAAAAGGAGTCCAGAGCAGTGGTGACCACGAACTGTCGGTAAGCGACCTATAGGCGGTTATAAAGGATTCTGTTGTCCCGTCTTGTAGTTCATGCTCGGCGATTCGGCGAATAGCAATTGGCGTAATGCCTTCGAGCTTGATACAGGCTACAGGGGGCTGGGGAAGAATAATCTTTCTATGTCTTGTTGATTCTCTCGTTGAAAGTACACACGCAACGCAATTTCGCTTGAGGAGATGCTTCAGTTCTTTCAGGAAGGCAGAGACGTTGGCGGACGGGCACTCGTTCAAACCGTCGCACAGGAGCAACACTTTATCCGGTAGTGATCGCCATGTCCCACACTCGACTCCCAATTCTTGGTGAATTGCCTGGTCTAATCCCCCTGCCACATAGTTGGTCAGGGAAATATAAATCGGAAGAGTTGAATCAGGTTCTATACGGAGTGATTCAGCACGAAGTAACTTGAGAGTTGTAGATTTCCCGACACCGCCATCTCCAAGTAAAACAACGAGTTCTCCAACCGCCAGATCTGCTAACTCATCCAACCTTTTAATGATGCGAATGGATGGTGCTGCAGCAGCACTGGGGGCATCCTCTGATGACACTGTGATCCCTTCTGGCAAACCAGGATTTGATAGCCGAGGCTCAACAATAGCCTTGAAGTTGCGGTGTTCAGCAATGTAAGCGGCACGATCAAAAGAAGCGCGCGGATGTTCTCTTACAACCGTTGCAATTTTGAAATGGCGTTCAGCAACTCGGAGTACATCATTCCAGCGCGATGACAAAGCCGCATCAAACTCCTCCGCTCCCCATACCATAAGCAGGTCAAGGCCAAGTACATAGTCTTCAGCAACCTTTCTTGGATCAGCACCATTATCCTCCAGGCGCAAACGAAGGGTAGCAAGTTCACCGTCAACAGAATTGGCTAGCCGCTCACCAGCCTCAAAAGCCATCTGCTGTCGAGGCTGTTCACGTAGTTGGTTACGTAGTTTGGTACGAACGCCACCAGTGCAAATAAATCTATGTTCACCGACATCAGAGCCTTCGAGCGCTGCTGTTGCGGCAACTTTTGCAAGCTCTTCTGCCACTTGGGGCGAACCGAGTTTTTCCTTCAGGCGCTTGCACTGCACACATGCGAGTCGTCTCGAAACAATCACCTCTCCCTGAACGTCGAATCCTCCATCGCCTGAACCTGTAGGTTTGCCCGTAATCCGCAACCCGAGAACATCTTCGATGCACAATAACGAGCTGAAGACGAATTCTTCGAATTCACTGGGAGAGAGAACATCAATAGGGAGTCGGCGGCCTTCATAGTGAGGTGCTCGACAAGTGGTGTCGGTTGGCTCAGTCATTTCCACTCTCACGTAAAGCGCATAGAACTATTGAATTGAAGTCTCATTTGCTTTTTGCCTTTCATTTAAGGAGAAGGAACCAGTTTCCATTTCAGATCACCGCGTAGAGCAGCGTTTGCAGCTCATTCACCGCTTCTCGAAGCTTTTCCGCTCCGCCAAAGAAATTGGCAATTTCAATCACATTCCCACGCTCAGATATAGGAGGAACCTTCAAGATATCCGGCACCACGAATTGTGCCGTACCATGCTGAGCGTATTTCTCCAGCAGTTCTTCTAGAATAGCCTGAGCCTCGGGGCTGTAGTGATCGAAGAAATCCTTCCGGTCATTCTTCAAACGTTCGGCACGCTCCCGTCGTGTCCGTAGCGGTGCGTTGAAAGCGAGATGGCAGAGGAGATCAAAGGGGTCGGCTTCCGGTTGGTCGACTGAATCGGCCAGTTCGTTGAAGCTGATCCCACGCTCCTCAAGCTGACTGATAATTTCGGCCCGCTCTCTGGGATTGGCCTCTGTTCGGAAAAGACGGAAGGGGCAGGGCTACACAATTCATATTTCTGCGTACAATTGTAGCCCTGACTCCTCTATTCTCGCTTAATAAGTTACATACCGCCTAACGTCCATCCAGCCTTCCTTGTAAGCTAGCGAAGGGACGGCATCGGATCGTTCCATTGTATATTGCCCGATTCACCAATGGCTTCAGGTGTTGTCAAAAATTCACGCAAATGGTTCACAAGTGAACTTAGTTTCTCTGCAAGAACCTTATCCTCGGACTCTGCGTAAAGTTGGATCACCTGTAGACCAGGCACAATTGATTCACATGCGTCATAAAGATCGTCCTTCAAAAAAGCCCTACGGAGAGCCACGAGTTGTCCTTCATAAAATACTTTCTCATTCGTAGTCCATCGAATATGACGGTAAAATCTCAGATGGCGAGAGGTTATGTTTTGGTGTTCCATCCGCAAATAATCTTTAAGGATTTGATATGCATGCTTCGTGAATCCAGCATCAGAAGCCTGTTTTATATTTATGGTCAGTAAGGGCTCTCCCAGAAATACTTCACAGCGCTCCTCATTGATCTGCCGCTTGGCTCCATCATTCTTTTGAAGTCTGACAATAAGCTCCTTGAAGCCTCTGAAATCCCGCAATATGAGCATTTCATTCAAACTATGCGCTGGGTAAAGACGTAATGATGAATCACGTCGGCGTACCTGGCCTATAAATAACGGCAATTGAAGATTATTCAGCCATTCAAGTTCATGATCCCGATACGAAAGTGGGTCCTTAGATTCGGATTTAAGCTGGACATAAAAAGAGTCCTCCGCATAAACAAAATATTTCTGATCTGGACGTAATAAAGTTGCGACAGCATCCAAGCCGAAATCTTCCTGTCGAGGAACGGGGGCTACAGCTGCAAGCGGCTTGAGCAATAAAATGCCAAGTTCCTCGTTCCAGTCCCCTTTGCGGTAGCTACCTAGGCGGCGTCCAGCCATTTTTAATTCTCCTCCTAATAGCAGTAAAGTTGCTGAGTTAAATGCAGAAAATGTTGGCTATCAATATGCAATTACTTGTTCCAACCAATCAATAAACCGCTTTTTCCTACGTTGATATTCTGCAATATCAGCCTGAGTGTTTTGTCGATTTTTGGGAGAAGTTGGATTTTCTGGAAGTTGTTTTAACAGCTCCGTCATGCCATTAATAACAAATGTCTTGTCTTGTGGGTCTTGGATGTTATCTATTAGCTTGGATATTTCATCCGAAGACTCATTCATTTTCTTTATTATTTCTGATGCGGGCATAGATCCATCAGCGCCACGCTTCACCTGCTCCAAGACAGTAATAACTTTTTGTATTGTGCCTACAATTCCTGCCCTAGCTTCAAGCCGAATAACATCATCGTGTTTAGAACCTGCTGCAAACAATGCTTCAGAAATAATGTATTCCGATAACCTTCTTGAATCATTATATATGAGCTGTATTCCTTCTCTAAAGTCCTTGTAATTTGCTACCCCCTGCATCAAAAGCATGATGGTTCCTATTACAGTTACCCTTCCTTTTAATGATCCTTCCTCGAAATCTACTTGAACCTGAGCATCAGGATGCATGAAGAATTCTGTTCTGGATTTTGCAAATCTAAGAAGCTCTTCCTTAAAATTAGCCAGGGATGTTTCGTCCTGAATTCTTTCAGGCTCAACATGGAAATATGCTTGACTCAGAATGTTTTTATTTATGTAATCCGCCACCGTTTGCCCCTTTCAAATGACCATTAGAATTTCTACCTCGGTCCTTGCTTCTCATGATTTAGTTCAACTCATTGTTGAGCTGTTCACGGATGCGGGTGCGTGAACCGGTGATCTTCCTAAAGGCGACAATCTTGAAAACTTTCCCAACTGACCCTTTTGCCCTCTCAAATCAACTTTTCAAGTACGTCCCTCAGCCTTCCCCCTGCCGCTGAATTTTCAGAATTTTGATTACTTTAGGATGACCACCGGCTACGACAATTCCTACAGTATCGCCTACGGCAGAATCCAGCATGGCTTTAGCAAGCGGGGTGTTTTCGTTGACAAAGTGTTTTTGTATATTGCTTTCGGTTTCAACAATCGTCGCTGTTTTGCGTTCTTCTGGGTTGTCTACATGGCAATAGGTGACTAAATCTCCGACTTCAACATAAAGTTCCTCATTTGCAACTGGCAGAGATGGTTCTAAAGTATCAGCTGCTTCTTCTGGCGCTGGCTGAATAATTACGGTATCATCCTCTTCAAATACCTCTTCGATCTCATAGTCAATTTGCTCTGTTTTGGAAATTTCCCTTCGTTCTTCAAGGAAGTTTATTAGTTTTTCTGATTCCCTTCTTGGATTGTAGAACCAATCAGTTGACCATATACGCCAAATGCGGCCCCTCCAGCCAAGAGACTCAAGAATACTCTGTCTGATTCGGTCGCGGTCTCTGGCTGAAGCACTGGAATGATAGCTGGCACCATCGCACTCAACAGCTGCCAGGAATTCACCAGGGCGGTCAGGATTTCGTACAGCCAGGTCAATAAAAAAGCCCGCGACTCCAACTTGAGGCACAACTTCGTATCCTCGATTCCGTAACATATCGCCTACAGAAATCTCAAAATCGCTGTCTTCCTCGCGTCCCGTTACCTCTGTCGAAGTGAGTACCCCACGCTTGGCAAAATCCAGGTAATCCCTTAAGGCTCTTGTCCCTGCTGGTGTGCCTGCCGCAATGATTATATCCTCTGGCAACATTGATGTAAAAAGCTCTATTTTTCTACGGGCACGAGTAAATAGAACGTTAAGCCGCCTCCAGCCATCCGGTCGGCTTATAGGGCCAAAATTCTGACGAACCTTATCAGCTCCTACTGGCTTTCCGAAAGTTGTGGAGATGAAGATGATATCCCGTTCGTCACCCTGTACATTTTCGAGGTTTTTGACGAAAAACGGCCATCCTTCCTCTTCCCAATTCGAAATAAATGACTGGGCCTCATCGATATTACGTACTTTTTTGTCCATTAAATCTTCAATAAGGTCGCGCTGTGTCTGGTTGAGCGTCACTATTCCCAGTGACTCTTCAGGGAATTTCATCATGTGCTCAATTGCAGCATCCACAACCCGTTGTGCTTCAACCATGTTCTGACGGTCTTTGTAAACCCCGTTCTTAATGTAACGGTAGCGGAGTCCCAGCCGGTTGTTTTTGGCAAATGGTGAGGGGAATACAATCAGCTTTCCGTTGTAGAAATGGTGGTTCGAGAATGCTATCAAGGATTCATGCTGAGACCGGTAATGCCATTTAAGTGTTCGAACTGGATGGAACAGTTGCTGGCAGATATCAAGGATACTCTCTGTGCCAGCAAAAACTGATGCAGCTTCGCTTTCATCATCGTCCTCGCTATCATCAGCCAGGCGGTCAAAGAAATTGGTAGGCGGGAGCTGTTTGGGGTCTCCAACAACGATTAACTGTGAACCTCTTGCAATAGCACCTAACGATTCTTCCGGTCTGAGTTGTGAAGCTTCGTCCATCACAATCATATCGAAAGAAATTGCGCCTTGCTGTATGTACTGTGCAACGGATAGCGGCCCCATCATGAAACAAGGTTTCAGTGCCTGAATTGCATCCCCTGCGCGTCGTATCAGCTGTCGGATTGAAATATGTTTGGTCTTCTTATTAATTTCTTTCCTTAATAAGTGCATATCCGTCAATTCAGAAACCTTGTAGCTGGAAACTCCATCAGGAACATACTTTGACCTGTCGATATCATAGGCAAAGCTTTTGCCGGTTAGATTGATGATTTCCTTATCAAGCGCGACAAATTCTGCTCGTATTTTGTCGTGTTTTTCACCACTAAAGCCCTCAAGTTCCGGGTATTGCCGGTATATTTTCCTGCCGATTGAGCGGTAAACGATGTATTCAAAGATGTCGCCAATATTATCAACAGGTACTACTTTGTTCTCAACGTGATTTACAAAAGTCTTCAGGCCGTTATCATGACAGACTGAGCGTTGATGAATGTATCTTGACCAGGTTAAGACAGCATCCAGGTTGGTTGCAGCACACTCAATTCGCTTGAGAAACAAATGAGCATAATCGTCTTCTGAACAATTCCATTCTTTTGCGTCAAACTCTCCAAATTCCTTTAATTCAGTGAGTTTAGTCAGAACCCTTTGGCGAGTTTCCACTATTTTTCGTAGTTGTATTTTTGCATCTTCCAAGTTCTCAACGGCATTTTGGCTCAATAAATATGAAAGAAGTGGCGTTCCCTGTATGCTTCGTTTCCTTGAAATATCCTCGCCCCATCCCAGTGTTGCTGAAAGTGCCTCTAAGTCAGTATCCATACCGTCAAAAAGGTCTTGCAACATGCCCATAACTGCTTTGTTGTTACGGATATCCTGAATAGTATCGATGGATTTTTTCTTCGAAATCAGGCCGTCTACCATCTCTTTGGCCGTCTTGCCTGCAACTCCAACAGGCAACAGCATATTGACCAGTTCTGAAGTTGTGGAAATCCGGGAAGCCGCTATAGAATGGTATTCCTTCCAGTTCGCGGTTTCTGTTTTGTCAGGGCAAGGGGCAAATCTTGACAACACGTTATCAAGCTCTAGCTTAGCAACCAGGAATGCCCTTACTTTTGAATAATCACACTTGCTGTCTGCATACTCAAGTATTGAGCTGGCTAAACAAGCGGTTGTGCTGGCCAGTTTTGAAAGCTGAGAAAGATACTCGCGCCAGTTGTTGCAAGGGATTTTGGATATTCCGGGAAGAAAATGCTCATACTTGTCATGAATTGACCTGATGCCATTATTCAGGGCTTCAAAATCAACAACGGCAGATGATAATTCCAATTTCGCATTCAATACATCAACGGCTCGAACCGGGGAAACATCAGGCTTTATGTAGTTTTTAAGGAAAGAGGTGATTTCTCTCAAAGCATCAGCAATTTCATTGATTTTTTTGTTATATTCATTCCATCCAGACTGCCTTAAAACGGAGTCCATCTGTACTGCAATTTCTCCCAGAAAATCCCTGCTTTCGATCAAACTGCTATCAAGTTCATCTACAATTAGCTGTATCCTTGCCGATAATGCTCCCACCTGGTTAATGGTCTGTGAACTCATAGCTGATAAATCGACATTATCAATAATGCCAGGATGTTTAAGCAACTCAGCCATGCTCTCCATATACCAGCTATTCAGCCGCTTAATTTTGGAGATGTCTGTATCAAGCCCCCTGAACAATGGGCCAAACGACCTTTTGAAGTCTTCGTTGGAAGTTAGTGCCGTTCTGTGCTCAAGCCAGCTGATTATTTTTGATATTTTCTCTTCATATCCAGATGCCTTATGTTTTGTCTTATTCTTGGACAGGTTATTAAAGAGCTTCTTTGCTGCTCTCCAGTCACTGTTGAATATATTGAAAAGGCTATCACCACGTCTGAACGTCAGCATGGTGCTCTTCAACGTGCTCAATTCAGGTAAAGCATCAAGATGAAACTCGTTAGTAAGTGCCTGTCGTTGAGAAATTTCGGACTGTAGCGCCTCTTCAGCCTTCGGTATCAGCTCTAAGGACATTGGATGTGCAAGAGGTGCGTGACGGTAATCTAGGAGGTCTGTAGGTGCAGCTGATGATATCTTGCTTATTGTCGCAAGGTATTCGAGTGATTTCTGAGTGCCGTCAAACGTCAAATACAGGTTTTGGGCATATCCACCAATTTCGTGAAGCAAACGGTTAACCCGGTCATTCAGGTCATGTAGTCCCTGTTGCCGTCTATCTGTCTCACCGATGGGCAAGTCTGATAGATAGTATTTTGCGGCCTGTCTTGTTTTTTCAAGTATCGATTCGTCTATTCTGACTCCAGGAAGAATTTCTGCGATACCTTCTCCACGTCCCAAATTCTCAATTTCTGTTGGAGTCCCATCAAATTTCAATTCTCTGTGATGTGCAATAGCAGATACACGCTCAAAAGATTGTTTCAGGCTTTCAATATCTTCTGAAAGAAACCTCGAACCTTCTCTGATAAGACTTTCCGGCTGTTCTTCAAGGGTGAGTGGCAATGTCGCTTTAAATCTTGAATCAAACTTTTCCAGCTTTTCAGTGTTTGAACCGGGTATAGACTGATAAACGTAATTGTATTCTGAGATTACGTCCTTGAATTGAGATAGGGCATTTTCGGCTTCTGATACGGATTCAGCAACAATCCGAAGTGGTGTACTAAAAGCGGTTTTTGAGAGTTGATTCTTGCAACTCTCCAGAATAGGTTCTGCGGTTTCATAGCTCAATTCGCAATTAGGAACTATATTTTTCTCTGCTTGTTCCTTAAGCTCCCGTGCGTTTTTCACTGTGCTAATTACGCCATTCAAAAGGCCCCTGTTATGCTTACCAAGCGGGTCTTCAGCATTAAACACGCGGGGGAATATTTCACTTCTCAGGTTATCTGGTGGAGTCGATAGTTCTTGAACAAGACGATTGAAAGACAATAGCGTATCAAGTGATAGTTCCTGCGAAAATGAAACCCGTTCTTGGAACTCAATTGTCAAAATATAAAGTGTTTCAGCAAGAGCCTTGGCCTCGTTTATTACAAGACTTATTGCAGAATCATCGCCTGGAGCAAGGGGCTTTGGGAAAAACCCCCACCATGGATGATTGGAATCGTAGGTTTTGACTGTCGAATATAATTGCCCTAGAACTTCAACCTTTGCACGTAAATCGGAAATTTCATCTAAAGTTAAGTTTTCAGCCTTTTGGTAGTTCAACGATGTGAGGGTATTGACCATCTCACCGTTTATTTGTCGAAATCGTTCTGTTTTCCAGAAGATTTCATGGACAGTTAGGCCAAGTTCGTTACCAATTCGACTGGAAATTAATTCAACATACCGATTGAGGTCTTTCTTGTGGCGGTTGAGTGTTGTTATCCGGTTTTGTAAATGTTGAGGGGGAACAAAATAGGCATCGATACGGTCTTGAAGATCACTCAACAGCTTTTTCTTCTGAGTTTTGTGGCTGTGCAGTTCTAAACAAAAATGACCAAGATTTGCGTGATTCAGACGATGCCGTACAACTTCAAGGGCCGCAAGCTTTTCTGATACAAACAGAACCGTTTTACCAGCGTTCAACCCTGATGCAATAATGTTCGTAATAGTCTGCGATTTTCCGGTTCCGGGAGGTCCATTGATTACAATATTCTTCCCGTCCATAACATCTATTATTGCGCTATGCTGTGATGAATCGGCATCATAGATTAGCGGGAGTTCGCCCTGATAATGGCTATCTATCTCGTAATCTTCTGCGGATTGCCCAACACCGCCCCCATTGCCGCCAGAAAAGATTTCATTCAATAATGGGTGAGTCAGAAGCCCTGAACACTTTTTCGGGTCGAGGTCTGCCCAAATTGCCAATTTGCCAAAAGATAAGAACCCCAAAGTCAACTGATATCTGACTCTCCACCGATTCTTGTTTTTGACAGCCTGGGAGATTGCAGTAAAGTATGCACCAATTTCTTCTTCATCGTTATATTCAGGCAGATTAAGAGTAAAATCCTGCTTCATCTTTTCATTCAAAGTCTGATTTGAATGAACATCCTCACCTGAATAATTTATCGAATACAAATAGGTTCTGGTTATTGGGTCAATTGACCCACGATTTAGGGTGACAGGAACAGCGAGTAATGGTGCATAAATCGGTTTCTCTGAATCGTCGGAATCATAGAATTCAAGGAATCCGAAAATAAGGAACAGCATATTTGTGCCGGTTTCCTCGATTACTGTACGAGCCTCGCTTGCAATTTTGCGGCATATTTTATCAAGGTCTTGGGGGTAAAAAAGGGCCTGTAAGTTCGACAAGCGCCTATGGGTACTGGGAGCGCATGATTCGGGAGAGAAATCAATATCGACATCTATTCCAAGAGATTCCGCAATGCCTTTTACATCGGGCTTTTTCTGTGTATAGCTACCTACAGGAGGGTCTTGAACGAAGCTGATGCCAATAGGCTTGCTTTCGGTAAGGCGATTGAATATGAGATTTAGGTTCGGGGAATTGACAAATTGAATTGATTTGCCTTTTGGGTATCTGTAGCTGATAAGACGGTTTTTTGATGAAATATCAAGTAGTTTTGTGCGGAGCCTTTGTAACGCTTGCTCTATTGGCACTTGACCATTGAAGAGGTCATTAGTAGGTGCGGGAATAAATACGGTATCATCATAGCCATTTTCTTCTATTTCATTATCTACATAGCCTGTGTCTTGTAGATCTATCGGCATGTGGGCCTCGGGTAACCAGAAATTTGAAGATTCTTATTGCCTCTTGGGGCACAAGTCATTGTTGAGCATTTCACGTGCGCATGCGCGCGTAACCCGGTGATCTTCCTAAATGGGATATTTTGTCTGTGCACATTAAAACGACACATCAGTTGAGTAAGTTTTCAGTAAAACGGTACCTCAAAACACATTTCGCCAACATCACACCTCTTGATATCCAAATCTAATTTGTGCCGAGCGAACTTGATCATGACATCCGTGTTTCTGCATCAAAACCCCGCATAGAGCAACGTCTGCAATTCATTCACCGCTTCCCGCAGCTTTTCCGCGCCTCCGAAATAATTGGCTATTTCAATGACATTTCCCCGCTCCGAAATCGGCGGAACCTTCAGGATGTCCGGCACTACGAATTGTGCGGTGCCATGCTGGGCGTACTTCTCCAGAAGTTCTTCGAGAATAGCCCGAGCCTCGGGGCTGAAATGATCGAAGAAATCCATACGGTCGTGTTTCAGGCGTTCAGCCCGCTCGCGGCGGGTCCGCAATGGAGCATTGAAGGCAAGGTGGCAAAGTAAGTCAAATGGATCGGCTTCAGGCTGACCGACAGAACCTGCCAATTCATTGAAGTCGATGCCTCGCTCTTCCAGCTGTTGGATCACCTCGGCCCGTTCCCTGGGGTTGGCCCACTGTTCGCGCATCCGAATGGCACCAGGGAAAAGAGTCCGCACCTTGTCTGCTGCATAATCGCTGTATTTGACGACGCGTAGCTGCTTACCGTCAGGGTCGAGTTCATAAACCAGATGGGCGGCAATAGTTACCTGTCCGCCATCGACAAAATATTTACGCGGTTCAGGTGTACTATCATCAATGACGACACCAGTCGGGCCGTAATCATCCTGGATGCCACCGTCTTCAACGACAGGCGTTTCCTCGATAATAATGGATTCGTATGTTACACCTGCTGCATCGATCTTCTCTTCACTGACCAGGGCCGGATCTCCGTCGAAATCCTTGTCGGCAAAGAGCCGCGTGGCGCTGCCGGTATAGTCAAGGATATTGAACCAAAGCTTGCCGTAGTCATCCCGGACCCTGGTTCCCCGACCGATGATCTGCTTGAATTCTGACATCGAACCAACAACACGCGCCAGAACGATATTCTTGCAAGTTGGAGCATCAACGCCAGTTGTCAGCATCTGTGAGGTTGTAAGAATGGCCGGGGTTTCGGTCTCCAGCTCCTGAAATCTTCCCAGATGGCCGCGTCCTATGTCCCCTTCGTTGGAGGTCACCCGGCATACGTAATCAGGATAACGACTGGCAAGATCCTGATTGAGGTTGGTCAGTGCCCGCCGCATTTCATCGGCATGGTCCTGATCAACACAGAAGACGATGGTTTTGGCGAACCGGTCGTTTTTGATCATGAAATCGGTCAGGTGCCGGGCAATGGCCTCGGTACGGGCCTTCAGGGCGACAACCCGCTCGAAGTCCTTGGTCTGATACTCTTCGTCGGGAATCTCCCGACCGTACCGATCCAGCTCTCCCTTGCTGGGACGCCAACCAGCCGCATCGAAGTCAGTGATAATGCGGTGGACTCGGTAGGGAGCCAGGAAACCGTCGTCGATTCCCTGGCGCAAACTGTACTGGTAGATAGGATTACCAAAATAGAGATAAGTATCCCGGTTATCTTCCCGTAGTGGTGTTGCGGTCATTCCAAGCTGGAATGCCGGAGAGAAGTATTCCAGAATCTCCCGCCAGTTGCTACTGTCACGGGAACTTCCCCGGTGGCATTCGTCAACAATGATCAGGTCGAAGAAGTCCGGTTTATACTCCTTGTAGAGTCCCGGTCGCCGTTCATCCTTGGCCAGCGATTGGTAGATGGCAAAGTACATCTCGCGGCTCTTGTTGGCTTCGCCATTCTCGATCTTCCAGCGGGCATCACCAAAGGGAGCAAAAATCTTATCTTTGGGGTCATCAACCAGGATATTGCGGTCGGCAAGATAAAGGATCTTGGGGCGGCGGTGTTCACCGGTGGCGTTCCAGCGGGCGCTCCAGAGTTTCCAACAGATCTGGAAGGCCACAACGGTTTTGCCGGTGCCGGTGGCCATGGTAAGCAGAACTCGTTTCTTCCCCTGCACAACACTCTGGACAACTCGATTGATGGCGATTTCCTGGTAATAGCGGGGACTCTTGCCGCTGTGGTGGTAGTAAGGAGAGATAAGCCGCTGACTGTCGTCAGTAGTGATGTCTTGTCCCTGCTGCAATCGCTGCCACAGTTCCGATGGTGTCGGGAAGTGGGGAAGTATCCGTTCCTGTCCGGTCAGGTAGTCGAATTCGATGATCTCGATGCCATTGGTAGCGTAGGCGAACTTGAGTCCCAGAATTTCGGCGTACTCTTTGGCCTGTTGCAGACCATCACCAGCAGAAAGATAATCCGGTTTTGCTTCGACAACGGCAATGAGATAATCGCGGGTATAACGAAGCAGGTAGTCGGCCCGCTTCTGAGGACGACGCTTAACCTTGTTTCCGGCCAGAACAATGCGGCCATCGGTAAAGGTTATCTGTTCGTTGATCCGATGGGGCTCGTTGTCCCAACCGGCATCAACCAGCTTCGGCAGCACAAATTTTCGACTTGTATCGGCTTCGTTACTCATAACATAATCACCTTAATTCTCACTGATTCTGCTCAAGAGACAATCTCCCAATACCCACCTTTATCAGGTCCGACACGCTTGACAACACCTTGCACCCTCAACTTTTCGAGCTGCTTTTCAACACCACGCGGCGACATGCCAATTGCCTCGGCAATCTGACGGGCACTAATCTCGGGGTTTGATGCGATAGTTGACAGGATTTTCTCCGAACTTTTCTCCGAACTTTTCTCCGAACTTTTCTGGGTATCGGTTCCCTGTAAACTATCAATAGGCCGATCAACAGACTTTCGCTGGAACGTGACAATAAACTGAACCGTTCCTATCTCCTCGAATTCCGTGGCAGGCTCACGCTCCAGGATCATCTTGATCCCACGACCCCACTTCTCGATACAATGACTGCGCTGGAACAATTCTGCCAGCAGCTCGTTACGACGGGCAGAGACCATCTTCTTTCTGATGCTGTCGATGGTAAGTCCGCCATACAGCAGGCCGGGACTCCTAATTTCAATGCGATCCTTGAAGATGGCGATATTGACGGAATCATACTCCCGATAATCACGATGACAAAAGGCATTGATAATCGCTTCACGAAACGCTTCACGGTCAATCTCTGGCACATCTACCCAGTGTCATAGGTGAGACCGCAGAGCTTAAGAAATGACTTCAGCTTGCTGGCACCGATATCATCAATAGATGCCTTGTCGCAAACCTCAGTATCCCAGCGCAGCCGGTCGCGGTTCTTGGTCAGAATCAGGTTTTCCAACTCTTTGGCACTCAACTGGCGATCTTCATCACCGACGCGAATATACGCTCTTCCGTATGCATAGTAAGGATGTTCGCCGCCTTCGATCTGCACCTTGATGCACTGCTTACCGTAAACGTCCACCTGCTCAACTACGGGGTAGATCTTGGGCTCAATATGCTCTGAAATTGTTTTGGAGATATCCCTGATTGATTTATCCGAAACCTGCTGACCAACTGCCGTACCATCGTTCTTCACGCCGAACCATACTTCACCCTGCTGGTGCTTGTTCAGCATCGCCACAATGGAGATCACCGCTTCCTTCAGTTCGGAGGTGGATTTCTTCAACTCTACGGTCTCGGTTTCGCGAAATTCCATCACTATTTCTCATGAGTTATCTGGATAAATAAACTTAACTTTCATACCAGAAAACAACCGGAATAGCCATCGGAAAGCCTCTTTCCTTGCTCAACTCCAACCGCTACACTCCGCTCTTCACCACGTCCCGCCAACATAACAGCCGTTGTCACGCCGTGTGACCGCTCCGTTAGTGTCTACGTTTCACTGCGTCCATTTTCAGCTTGTTGTTTCCAGCACCGATGCCATTTTTCCTCAAGTTTTCGCCCCTTTTTCAGTGAAGGGGCGAAGAACTCAGGGAAAATAACTTAAAAAAAGCGCTGAAAACAAAAAATCTCGACATTCCGGGGCTCGGAATCTAGGGAAAATGAGAAAGGAAAGTAGATAACTTGGAAATCTAAATTATTGAATCATGTCTGGGGAGATAAATATATCGAGGCTCATTGCATAAGTTGCGATTAGGGGGCGATGCGCAAGCAAATCAAGCAGCAAGAATTCAAGCTCTCATTGATGCATGGACCATAAACTTCAGGATGCTTTCCTGGACTTCCTTGTTTCCAATTGCGCGGTAGGAATCAACAAGCAATTTTTCAGATTCGACCAAAGCCAGATGCTCATTGCTGTCTGAAAAAAATGCCTGGATAGGTACTGAAAGGGCTTGAGCCAGCTGTTGCAGTCTGTCGGAATTAATCTTGCTCTTACCACTCTCATACTTCTGAATTTGCTGAGATGTCACTGCAAGCATTTCAGCAAGCTGCTCCTGCGTCAATCCGGCCTTTTGCCGCATTGTTCGAAGCCTAAAACCGATCTCTGTGCTTTTGAGAATTTTGCCCATAGTCCACACCTTTTTCGAGGAGGATACCTTGAAGTAGTTGCAGACTAAACAGACCGCTGGTTGTCAAATTATCAACTGTGAGTTGATATGCGCATATAATAGTGGTATGTGTCGGCTTGATAGCACGACATAAGACTGAGTGCAGAACAATATTGAATAATGAGGTCCGGTCAGATGAGATACATTCAGAGACGCAATGAGACGTTTGAAAAAGTTAGGGCCATCATTGATGAGCGCGATGGGGAGTGCCTTTCAACGGAATTTTTGTCCTCTACACAAAAGATCAGTATTGCTTGCAACAAGTGCGGCTACAAGTGGGATATATCTCCATATAAAATTCTTGAAGGGGATTGGTGCAGTAAGTGTGCGGTGGAAGCACGTGCTCACACCATGCGTGAAGAAACGTTTATAAAAGTAACGGAATATGCGCTGGATAATAATGGTGTATGCCTATCGAAAAACTATGACTACCGTAATCAAAAACTTCGCTTTCATTGTAACAAATGTGGACATGAATGGGAGGTGGCTCCTACGACCATGTTAAACGGTGGGACTTGGTGCAGGCGCTGCTCACAAAAAAAGAGAGAACTATTACCAGCTAAAACAAATCCTGCAGAAATTGCAAATGCACGAAGGGCTGAGTTATTTGACAGAGTTCGGAGAACAGCAATGGATCGCGAGGGGGAGTGCCTCTCCAAAGAACTTTCACCAGGCCAGACTACTCTCAAATTCCGATGTAATGCAAACCACACCTGGGAGACTCGCCCTTATACCATTCTTGCTGGTCATTGGTGTAAGGAATGCGGAACAGTCAAAAAAAACATAAACAAGCTGAACCAAATGTTCGAAAGAGCAAAGAACGCTGCATTGCTTAAAGGTGGAGAGTGTCTTTCTGAAAGTTACGACTACAGCGGGCAGAAACTCCGGTTTCGGTGCAAGTGCGGCAATGAGTGGGAGACAAGGCCTGTTGATGTAGTGAAAGCAAAGGGGACGTGGTGTCCTCTCTGTGTTGACACCTCACCCAAAAGCATGTCTATTAAAGACAGGCATGATCGCGCTACGGCCTCTAGCCGCAAGAATACGCTTGAAAGGATGTATTTAATTGCAAAGGAGCGTGGCGGCGAGTGTATTTCGACAGAATATTTGCCTGGCCAGAAAAAACTCAAGTTTAGCTGTTCCTGCGGTAATATCTGGGATGTCAATCCTGCAAAAATAACAGGTGGACAATGGTGTCGCGAATGTTCAAACGGGCATTCAAGAGGTGAAAAAATGAGTCGTCTTATTCTTGAGGCGATATTTGAAAAACCTTTTCCGTCAAAACGGCCTAATTGGCTGCGAGGAAGCAAAGGGTCGCTGCTGGAACTGGATTGTTACAATGAAGAAATCGGGCTTGCCTTTGAATACCAAGGGCATCAACACTATGGACACCAATCACGTTTTCACAAAATTAAATCATTTGAGACTCAGGCACAAAGGGACGAAGAAAAGCGACTTTTAGTAGCAAATTCTAAAATTGAAATTAAGTTGATCGAAATTCCATATTTCAAGGACAACATATCGATAGATGGGGCCATTAAACACATTAAAAGCATTCTGCTACATAATGATGTTAAATTTGATGATAATAAAAAAATATCCATTGACGTTGCGGCTCTCTACAGCAGTGACCTTAAAGACAGGGTTGTGGAGGTTATCGCCAGGCAAGGTGGTCGCCTACTTTCTCAGGGTGTTATTGGGAGTACAATCAAAGTTGAAGTTGAATGTAAGAACGGTCATGTTTGGGACGTGACACCTTCAAAATTATTAAATGGGAGGTGGTGTAATAAATGTCGGCGTAAGCAACAAAGCAGAAATATGCTTCTCACAATAGATGCTTTTCAAGCAAAAGCTACTGAACGTGGAGGTGATTTCCGTTCTATTGAAAATAAGGGTATTGGCGTTCCTCATGAATGGGAATGCCATAAACATGGCATTTTTTGGGCTAAACCCAGAGATGTCCTTTATGGTCGCGAAGGGGGAACTTGGTGCCCAACGTGCGGAATAGAAAAAAGCAAAATGACAAAGATGGACAAAACATTTGCAAATATCAAGGCATATGCAATTGAGCGTGGTGGAGTATGCCTATCGGAGAGCTACTCAATCTCGGGGCAAAAATTAGATTTTCGCTGTATATGTGGAAACGAATGGCCAGCAAATCCAAGCGTCATGTTACGTCAAAAATTATGGTGCCCTTTATGTGGGTCAAAAAGGAGTGGCTTCGCGGCAAAAAAGTACATTCAAAATTCAAGAACCGACGTAGAACAAAAATTACAGTACCTTTTATTCTGATGAGCTTATTCCATTTATATAATCAAAACCACTCATCTATATACTCACTAATTTTCACCTTATCTTTTTCTGACTCAAGAGCCGGTTCAAACTGTTCTAAAAAATGTCGATAAATTAGGACAATATCTCGCGAAGCACGAGTATGTGTAGACTCTGCTCGCTTACTGAAATAAACATCAATAACATTCCTCAGCAAAATAAACTTAAGTTCTTCTGTGGAAATAGTAATGTCAACAAGTGCATTAGGAGAAAATCCTTCTGGCATTTCATCTGGTTCAAACAAGTCACCAGCCCTAAGATCGTTACTAAGAGTATAGTCAAGCTCTTGTCGTTTTATGGGACCTTTTCCTGAAGCAAGCCAGTCGGTATTATAGCCGATTTCTGATAGCTTGCTAACCACCTTCCAACTCGGATCATGAACACCTTCTTCATATTGTTGCCAAGTGCGCAGGCCAACACCTACCAGGTGTGCCATCTCTTTCTGGGGTTTCCCCAAATCTTCTCGTATTTTTTTTACGCGTTCCTGAAGAGACATAGTATTTCCCAGCGTAACAGAACTTTTCCAGACTGTTACGGCAATTTGTTATGATTATTTTGGAGGCATCATATGCAATTATATGTGATTTTAGTATTTGACATACAATTAAATACGAACAAAAAATAACATATTTTAGCTGATACGCGTATTTACGCATTGACACGCTTATTTTTTAAGCGTAGAATCAGCTTACAATTTACACCGGTAAATTGTAAGCTGATAAAGAATCGGGAACTTGCCATGATGAAGCCACAAAAAATAAGGGCACTATTAATAGAGCATGGTGAAAAGCAGATTGCTATCGCCCGTAACCTAGGTGTTAGTCATACTGCAGTAAACATGGTCATAGATGGCAAATTTGTTTCCCGACGCATCCGACAAGCCATTGCTGAAAAAGCCTGTATACCGTTTGAAAAGATGTGGGGAAAACCGGCTTAACTCGTAATCGGCTTATAACACAAAATTGAAAAGAATATCGTTGAAAATGTTGGGTCTGAGATATGTCTTTTTAAATATTATGGTTTTAGCAACACCGCTAGGTAGCTGTATTTCAATAATATATGGAGGAATTTATGGCAGGGGAATCGATAGGGCTCAATCAAGGTGTCATTAGGGCATTTACAGTAACTAACCTGCCATCTCTTAATGAATTCTATGTTCAAGCGAAGGATATACAAGAACTTAGTAATTTGGAATCTCTGTTCGACCACTCGCTTCTTGAACAAAAACAAATTTTTGCGTCGCAGATCGTGGAATTAAGCGATTTAATTGCAGATACAGGAATACCAAATTATCCAGTTGTATTATGTCATCTTCAAAATCTTTACGGATGCGTTTACTTGGAGGGGGATATTTCATGGCCCTTGATGTTTTTAGACTGTAACAGAGCCAATTCCTTAGAATTATTACGAATCACCTATATTCACGAAGCAGCTCATCTAATGTCTGGTGGACAGGATCATGACCTCGCATTCGCATTAGTTTACAATACGCTTCGCTGCAAGGCCGGATTTGCAGTTTCTGACGCAGAATACGATTACCGTGCTTGTGAATTGGATGACCTATCGATCTCAGATGTTAAAAGCTTTAGCACCCAGTTCGCTAAAATTGTAGTAGATGCCAGACTATCCGATGCGATGATAACTATCTGCGCCGGGCATATTTCAAGTTGTCCGGATTTAATACTTCAAAGTCCAGTTGAATTACAAAAATTAATAGCGGCTTTCCGGATCTAGTCGTACTTGGAGTTTCTGGTTAGATTACAAGGGGGAGGACGGTTTTGATCTATATATTCATAGGGTGACTACATTATTTGATATAAATGGCATTTGCAATGAACTTGAAGAAATTTTAAACGCAACTGTCCATGAATGTTACAGATTACCGTTATTCCGGAAAAGGACAGGGTAACAATACTGTCGGAAGCTATAGGCTATAAGAACACGAAAACATGGCAATCATAATTGGCGACATACACGGTGATATTGAAAAAGCACAAGCATTTCTGGATTACAAGCCGGAAGCTGTTCATGTGGCCTTGGGTGACTATCTTGATAGCTTCACGGTGCCGTTTCTTCAACAGGTTGAGTGTTTAAACCTGCTCATGGATTCGGAAGCGGTGTTATTGCTCGGCAATCATGAATGTCATTATCTACGCAAGCCTCTGTTTCGATTCCCCGGATACCAACAGGATCATGCTGCTGAACTCCAAGATTTGATGGAGTACAATCTTTTTCGTTTCAAGGCCGCTTACTCCTTAGGTGGCTATTTACTGACTCATGCCGGGGTGCATCGAGGTTATACTGTACGCTGTGATGATGTAGACCAGATTGCAAACAGGCTACAATTGAAGTTTGATAGATATTTGCAAAATCGGCTGGTGACACGTCTTTCCAGTTACAGATATAAGTCAATTTTTGAATTCAATTTCAAGATGTTTGTGGATGGAAATTTATTGCCTACGAACATTAAACAGATTTTCGGGCATGTAGAGAATTCAAGGCCTATTATTGAGCCAAACTTCATTGCGCTGGATACGACAAATTACACAAAGGGGGGTAGTCGGTTAGCTCCACCTGAGATATAATTTCACGGTAAACTTCTTTCGATAAGGAGCTGCCGTGGAACCAATACCGTTGAAGACGGGACTCGACTACCCGAATACTTATCGCGGTTTTGTTGAAATGTTTCCTGACGACGCAGCTTGCGCGGCCTACCTGGCAAAGCTGCGTTGGCCAGAAGGGTTCGTTTGTCCAGCTTGCAAATCAAAAGCGATTCCTTGGCAAGCGAGCCGTGGCCGCCTAGCTTGCCCGTTTTGCCGTCACCAAACATCAGTCACGTCAGGAACGATCTTTGATAAGACACGTACACCGCTGACAACCTGGTTCGAAGCTGCCTGGCACGTGAGCACAGCCAAGAACGGTATGTCAGCCAAAACGCTGGAGCGCACACTGGGAACTAAATACCGGGTTGCTTGGACCATGCTACAGCGCTTTCGCGTGGCGATGGTCGATGCCGAACGCAATCAGCTTGCCGGCAACATTGAAGTTGACGAAACTCTCATCGGCGGTGTTAAACGGGGCGGCAAACGAGGCCGTGGGGCCGATAAAAGTATTGTGGTGATTGCCATAGAAATCAAAGAACCCATGGGCTTTGGGCGTGTACGAATGCGTCACATTCCCGATGCTTCCGGTGCCAGTTTATTGCCGTTTGTGTACGACGTAACCGCCCCAGGATCTATTGTGCATACCGATGGATGGGGCGGATACAATGGGCTATCAGCATCCGGAATCACTCGAATAGTAACGGTGCAATCATCTTCTGACGATCCTGCTCACGTTTCCATGCCAGGAGTCCATCGTGTATCAAGTTTGTTAAAACGCTGGATTCTCGGGACTCATCAAGGATCTGTCGTTCCTGAACACCTTCAGTCTTATCTGGAGGAGTTTACTTTCAGATTCAACAGACGCACCTCACGCAGCCGAGGCCTCGTTTTCAGAAGACTGCTTGAACGGGCAGTTGCGAAGGGTCCAGTTACTGAACGCGATGTCACAAAAGGATATAACTGGGGCTAATTGGCCAGGTGGAGCTAACCGACTACCCCCCTTACACAAATAGTTGTTGGGTGTATGACACTGAATTAAATGAGCTGTTGCAATTGCCTTTGGAACCTATGGTGGGGCGGGTGAAGTTTCAGGGCGGGGGGTGGTTTTAATGGTAGTGCGACATAAAATTATTGACGGTATGCCATATAAGATCATTGGCCGCATATCAATACAGGAAACTTTGGAGGCGTTGATACCGGCAATCATGGAGATTGAAGGCGGGTATTATGCAAACGTCTGTGAGTTTATTTCGGATGCCAACAGGGGCTTAACTGAAATTGGTTCTCCGTATCGCTTTGAATCAACATCAAAGATTTGCTGGCCGGGAGAGTTAGCCGAAGGCGTGTATGTGGATAATATTACCGTTATTGAGGTTACAACTAAAGCTGATTTAGAGGATCAAATTCCGTCAATCATGCGATATCATGATGGATGTTATGACTGTGTAACTGAATTCATTGAGGGCGAAAATGAACGATTAAAGTCAAAGGGAATTAAATTCAGGTTTGAAGCTACTCCTTCATCTACCAAAGAATTTGGATTTGGCATAAGTGGCAGCCCACATGGGAGATGTGTTGACTCAATAATTGTGATCGAGGTCGAGTAATGGCTGTTGCTTGCTCAGATAATCGGCAAGTAAGTCGGCGCATAAGTGGCAATTATTATATTAAAAGCTGAATACAAGAGGTGAATATGATTGCTTTATTTGACCTTGACGACACTCTTGCAGACCATAGCGGCCAAGTGCTTCATGACCTCAAAAAAATAGCATCGGACGGAGAACCGCCGGTGGTAGAAGCATTCTCAACCAAGCCCTATTTGTTGGCAAGGCGGAAAATGATATCTTCTCAAGTCGGGTGGTGGCTGAATCTTCCGAAATTTCAACTTGGTTGGGATGTACTGGAAGTCGTCAAGGAGCTTGGGTATTCAATTTCGGTTTTGTCCAAGGGGCCGAAAACTAACCACACATCATGGAGTGAAAAATTGCAATGGTGCAATAAGCACCTGGCTAAATATATCGACGGCGTAACCGTCTGCCACGATAAATCGCTGGTCTATGGTGCCGTGCTTGTTGATGATTTTCCGGCGTACATTAAATCATGGCTGGATCACAGGCCAAGAGGCTTGGTTATCATGCCAGCCCATGATTACAACTCCGATTTTATTCATCCTCAAGTAGTTCGGTATGACGGTACTAATATTGAGGAAGTCAGGCAGCGTTTGTCAGAACGATTTGAAAAGGTTTGAACAATGGCAATAGTCGTAGGCGACATACACGGTAATTTGGAGAAGACAAGGGCATTTCTGGACTATAAGCCGGATGAACTGCATATAGCCCTTGGTGATTATGTGGATTCATTTTATGAGCCGGTTCCTCGGCAAGTACTGACGCTGCAAACGCTTCTGGATTCTAAGGCGGTGCTGTTATGGGGCAACCATGATCTGCACTATCTGAAAACGCCTCCGTTTGTCTGCACCGGCTACCAGTACAAGCAAGAACAGGTTTACCGTGGTTTGATCGAGCCTAACAAGCATAGGTTTCTTGCTGCCTATGCGATTGACGGCTGGCTGTTGACTCATGCCGGGTGTCATGTACGGCTTGCGAAACACTCGACCGATGTGATTGCTATTGCTGATCTGCTCAACAAAAAAATGGCTGAATATCTTGAACACCCCTATGAACCGGGGCCAAATGGTATATTTTCAATTGGTGGAGGTCGGGGAGGGGAAAGCCGCAATGGTGGTATTTTCTGGTATGACTTTTTGAGGGAGTCGGGCCTTGCTGATATTAAGCAGATTTTTGGACACACTGAAACACGAGAAGGGCCAGTTGTTACAGAAAACTATGTTGCCCTGGACACGACCAATAATAAATCTACTTGCTGGTTCTATGACACAGCAATAAATGAGATTGTCAGAATACAACTTCCTCGCAGAATTGCTCTCATTTCAGATTTGCCGGAAGATGAACAGGAGCCTTTCAGGGAATGGCTTATAGGCCAGACCGTTCCTGATATCGGCGGCTATTTTGAGGGTGATTACATGCGGTGGAAACAAATTTACGGGTGAAAAAAGATGAATAGGAAAAAAACATCTGGAGTGGACGCACCGCATCTCCCGGAGTGGTTCAAGAACCGTATACCGGGGTAAGCCGTCAATCGTTACCGAAGGACGTAACCACTTCCTCTTTGTTAGCTAAAGAGTCACCCCGAACCGATCATAGGCCAGAAACCGAAGTTTCGCTAACGCCTACTCTAGAAGGGCTTGGCGACCAGACTTATAACCATCATACTCGATCCAATTTATATGTCAATTAGATGAATTATGGATTTACAGGTAATGAGAGGGGGATATATGACAGAATTAGAGCAAGTCAGGAAAGAGTTGGAAGTGTTGAAACGGGCGGTGAGGGAATATCTTGATCGTCCGTCTTCTGATGGCAGACCAGACCGGCAAGAGATGCGGCGTAACCTGGCTTTATTGGTGAAAAAAGATGAACTTGCAGGAACGATCTGATAAGCGGTCTTTGGCCTTGCATCGGGCCGTGGTCCGTAAGCTGCGTCAATACCCTGAGTTGTGGGAGAAACCGCTTCAAAACATAGAGCGATGGGCTGAACAGAATGGTTCGTTCTCCGTGGCCTCCATGATCTGGAAAAATATTCTGGAAACGTGGACACATGAGGCAATTATCAAGCTTCTCCTGTCTCGATCACAACGGGCAACATTCCTTAGAAGTTCAAGCCCTTTCACAGGGATCATAGATCAGGAAACGCGAAACAAGATTTTTGAGCGATATCGAAAAAACTAACCTCCACTTCAAAACCGGTTTTGAGGGTAAGGTTAGATTTTATTGTGGGGCGGTTGTTGCCCCCACCCGCAAGCGATGCTGAGAGTCAAAGTAATTGAGGTATGCTATGCACGAAGAACTTATTGATGGCGTACTCTGTAAAGTGGTTGGCAATCGCACGGTGAAAGGAACAGAATATAATCCTCGACGAATCAGCGACTTACCAGAAGAGGAAAGGGAACTCTTCAAAGCGTTTTTGCACCTACGTTGTTGCCCTTTTCTTCCCGGCGTGCCTACGGAGGAACAAGACGGTTATTGGCCTGCGGATTATCGCTCCTGGAAGCAGTCATTGGGGGAAAATGTATGATCTACATAACCGGCGATTTACATGGGGGGGGAATCTTCATATCATGTTTCTTCTGCTCAATTCAAACCGGCCAAAAGAGGCGATATTGTCTTGTGCTGCGGGGATTTTGGTGGCGTGTGGTGGCATGATTAAACTAGGCTGGAAGGTCGATCATGTTATTAGTCATACATGTCCTTTGAGTCAGCGACCCTATTTTTGTCGGGCGGGTCGGATTCCTGACCCAACAGAGAACATGCTTCAGGAACTATATGAAAAGCTCACGTTCAAGAATTGGCATTTCGGGCATTTTCATGTCAATACACGAGTAAATCATTTCATTGTCACTTCAATGAAGTACGGCGATTTACGGATTACATTTATGGCTGTAATTATGACAATCATAGTAGGTGACATACACGGCGAAGCAAACCCAATGAAATGTTTTGCGGCGGTTTTATGATTTCCAACTGAGTGTGACCCTATATTGACCCTATAAATCAAATAAAACAAAAAAGTGGTTACGGCATAAGCCATAACCACTTGATTTTTTTGGCGCGCTTGGAGAGATTCGAACTCC
>MTLD01000081.1_pt1 | contig 50496 bp, 45 predicted proteins | sample 1982471 | NCBI WGS metagenome assembly MTLD01 (sample SAMN05712604, study PRJNA340218) | biofilm metagenome | isolation source: sample SPM anode biofilm adapted to -50 mV | place: USA | collected 2012-02-03
AGAACGAAAACAAATTATGCTGAATAGTTACAGGTATATTACATAATGTCAGTTCAAATTCAGCCAGAAACTACATTGATGCCGTTGAAATTGATTTGTGTCCAGGCAAAATGTTTCTTGTTAGAGGGAAAAAAGCACCGTTTCTTTTTTCTGGTAAAAACGGCTACTGGATATTCGAACTCCGGGGGGATATTGTGTGTGTCGCCGACTTAGGAAATAACGTAGTCGATATAAAGATAAAGAAATCAGGGCATATCTACAAAGATTTCGAGTCTGTTTATATAATTAGAAGTGGAACGTCTAAAAGAAAAATTGGTTGGGTTTTTGATAATGACAAATATGTTGATGCATCAACTATTCAAGGGAAAAGGATTAAAGAGGATTCCTTGTACTGAAAGCGTATTTGACCACCACATATACCGAATTGTATTTTCAAGTAATTTGCAGTACAGGAATCCATTTACTTCTGGGAGTTATATTTTATGGCGGAATATATTACCACTAATGTCAAGGACTTCAAAATCTGGAAGGGGCCGGAACACAGTGAAGACAGCGGCATTAAGAATTACCCAGAAGGCCTCCTGTATTACTCAATATTCCAAATTAAAAGTTTCCCAGACCTTTCATTGAATAAAGACCTTTCGAAGTTTGATTTTCAACAACGCGATAAAATTGCCTACAGTTACCAGCAGAAATTTGTAGACACACTTCACAAGATCGGTAACGAGAAAACCAGCTTCTCATTACGCTATATATTGAATCCAAGCAGTCCCATCGAAAGCAAGATTGATCTATTTTTTATTGTCAGAATGTTCAGTGAGACAAAGGATGATGCTGGTTTTATGCATATAGTCAGGCAGATGTCGAATGTCTATCCAACAGATATTGGACTTTACCATGCTCCAGTTCTCATAACTGACGAGCATCAACAGAAGAAAGTCATCCAGTGTGTTCAGGAGATGACATATATAGCCGAGATCAGAAAGAAAGAAATGATTTTCGTGCCATATTCGCCACTTACAAAACTTAAATACGTATATATTCCGTTTAACTTTGTTCCGCAATTGAATACGATGATACCCGTTTGTGAAACTCTTGTTAAGCTAAATGACCCTCTTGTTCTTGATATCAGTATCATTCCAACGGCACTCACACCTTTCGAACAGCACGCTATAAAAACACTGGTCATTAATTTTGAAAAGCTGCAGAGAGAGCAAAAAGTTACTGTTGAATCCGAAACCGTGAAGGGGGAAAGTGATTTAGTCGACATGCCAGCTGATCCAATCATCAAGATGGCATTTGACACCTACAGAAATAGTTTAAACGAGTATGCTTCCTCAGGTGTATTTCTACTGAGTTGTCGGGTGGCGTCTAGTAATGTTGCCGGTGTCGAATCTATGATTACAGTCATGGGTCGAAACTCAACAAAAGACTTTGACTACGAATTACTCGATTCCACGAATGAAAATGAATGGCAATCCTCTCGAACGGGTTTTCTTCTCTCTGATATATCCATAGTCACACGTAATAACGATATCTGGGATAGGCCAGATTCTCCTGGTGTTATAAAAAGACTGCACCGGTTAAGCGGTGCGTCTGAGGCTGGTGCTTTTTTCAGGCTTCCTATCCCAACGATCCAGGGAGTGCCAGGTTTCCCAATATCAAGCCGGCCACAAGAAAACGTAAATACTGATGCAGAAGTTGCTTCATGGTATGAGCATTACCATGGGAAGGCATTATTAGGTAAGAAATTGATCCTGGGTAATATCGGAATGCGAGGCGAAAAGCTGCAGGAAGAATTAAGTATCAACGTGAAGGATTTAGCCAAGCATGGATTGATTGTTGGTGTGCCAGGCAGTGGCAAGACAACAACATGCTTCCATATTCTTTATCAATTGTGGCAATTGCATAAAATCCCTTTTTTGGTTATTGAGCCCGCTAAAACGGAATACCGAGCATTGAAGACGCTGAAGGGGATGGAAGATCTGTTGGTGTTTTCTCTTGGAGACGAGAACTGTTCTCCTTTCAGGTTTAACCCATTTGAACTCATTCCCGGCGTTAGCCTCGAAAAGCATATTTCCAACTTGGAGGCATGCTTCAGGGGAGCATTGCCCCTTGATGGACCGTTACCTTTTTTGTTAAGCGAGGCATTGGAAAGCATTTATACCGACAGAGGGTGGCAGTTTACTAATGTAGGGTCAACTCGTCGGCAGAACTGGCCAATGATGATGGACCTCTACCAGAAGCTGATTGAAGTGATAAATCAAAAAGGCTACAGCGGTGAAGTGCTGTCCAATGTAAGGACAGCTCTGGAGGTCAGACTGGGAGCTCTTCTTAGAAGGAGTGTTGGTAGGATGTTGAATACTTTCCACTCGGTACCTCCGAAACTCATCATGTCAAGACCTGTAATTATTGAACTTGATTCTTTAAACGATGAACAGCAGGCACTTATGACGATGTTCATCCTCAACATGGTCAAAGAATACGTTAAAGTGACGAGGAAATCTGGGGCCGAGCTGCAACACGTCATCTTATTAGAGGAGGCGCATAACCTTCTCGGACACGTTCCTATATCCCATGAGCAGGGTAACCCTAAAGCGGAAGCTGTAAAATATTTTTCCAAGATGCTGGCTGAAATGAGAGCGTTGGGTGAGTCCATTATCGTTGCCGATCAATTGCCATCCGCTCTGCATTCTTCTGTTATCAAAAATACAAACCTTAAAGTAATGCATCGTCTAACTTCTGAAGACGATCGAGTGCAACTTGGGAATACAATGTTGCTAGACGGAGAACAATTCATCAAGGCGGTGACTTTAACTCCAGGTGAATCGTATATTTATAAAGAAGGGCTCGAAAGGCCAAAACATGTATTTGAGCCAAATTTCAAAGATGACCTAGGTATTTCTGAACCTCCCGATGATGATTTTATTAAAGGTGCAATGGAAGAATTCAGAGTATGCAATAATACTGTTTTCATGCCCTTTCAGGAATGTGAGATGTATTGCCTGAGTTGCAATAACGGAAACCGATTTAGGGCAGAGTGTGTTATCGATGAGTATGCAAAGGCTTCAAAACTGATAGATGTTGTTATTGAACAGTTAAAGGAAAGCGATAAAAAGTGCTCATGCCTTTATCTTTTGAATATATTCCTTCAAAAACCAAAATTTATTGCTGATTCAAAAGAGCCAAAACTCATGATGTTCTGTCTTTATGTTCATTTCCATCACAAGATGACCAAACTGATTGAGCAAGGAGCCAAAATCACTAAATGCAAATGTGATGCTACAAAAAGAAAAGAAGTTTTTGAGATATTCTGGCTGACCAACAATAAGAAACTTATGGAGCCATAATGGAAAAACTCAGCGATTTCAAGGATTCTGCAAATGAATCCCTGGAGAAGAAAGAACAGTTGGAGCAGAAGGTTGAAACATTGGATGATCATGTCCATAAAATCATCGAAGAGAGAGATAATTATATTCTGGAAAAGCTTAACAAACTTCAAGGTGATGCTGCTGATAAGGTGAAAACCGATCTAGATGAACATGCAAGAAAAAAACTGGATATGATGAATGAGTCGCAAAAAGAAATAGACGATACCGAAGAAATGCTTTCCAGTAAACTCAAGACGTTAGATAGTCAAATAGGTGAAAGGCAGGATGCCCAATTAAAAATTGAACAATTAGGGGCTGAGGCACAAATCGACGTTTCCGGAAGTATCACTGATGTCTCTGCAGAAATAGAGGAAATGATTGAGATGCGTGAAAAGATTCTTGAAAAATTAAGAGTAAAGGCCAAGACCTCCGGTAGGGCGATCGTTATATGATATGTTAATCAAAGGCGTGGAAAATACTATTGCAGCACTTATTGGTCTTGACACTAGGAGATTGGATATGGAGAAGCTTGATTCCTTCGAAAGAGAGATGCAGGACGATGTAAGTGAGCTGAATGAAACACGGGATCTTAAAGAGAAGCTGCAAGGAGAGTTAGAAGAAATTGATCGGCGGTTTGATGAAATCATGGACAATTTGAGCGACCTCGAAGGAGATGCCGCTGAGTCTGTGAAACAAGAGTTGACTGACGAAAAAGAGCAGAAATCTGCGGATATTGAGGAAAAAACGAGGACAATTGATTCGAAGGAAAAAGAACTGAACGAAAAACTTAAAATGATAGAGGATTCTCTTTCAGAAAGACAAGATGCACTTAGCAAAGTCCAGGATTTAGGTAAGACAGCTGATATCGACGTGAGCGATGCAGTTGGTGACATAAATGACGAGATAAACCGTCTGGAAGAAGATAAACAGACAATACTTGACAATTTGCGGAAATAATAAGAAACGAGCTTGCTGTTTATATGGGGTTTGCTATGAAAGAATGTCGGAAATGTAAAATAAAATATGATGATATGCTTACTTTCTGTCGTAACTGCAATGGTCCGCTTAAAACAGTTAGTGACGATATCTCTGGCGAGAATATATCGCAATTAATCTGCAGCAATTGTAGAACAGCCAATCCTCAAGATTACATGTACTGTAAAAAATGTGCTGAACCTTTGAGTGACCAAGTTGCTGATATCAACATAGCAAGTACCGCTTCAGCTGATAACATTGATAAAGCGTCAATGGAAACAGCGCTGGATCAATCGAATAAAACAAAAAGAGAAGAAGAGACTACAAGTACAAGCGATTCCGATAAATTAATAGAATCTATTGACACCAAACAAAGTAAATCCCAAGAGAAAACATCAAGTGGTAATTATATATTCAAGGCAATTTTTATAACCGGCATTATCGCATTAATTGTGGTAGCCATTGGATATTATAATAATTCAAATAATCGTAAAGATGTAACTACTCAGCCATCTGCACCTTCACCTACATCCAAGGCTCGCCAACCTGATGAAGTCAAAGCCCCAATAGTTCCCGAGGTCACGACCAAAAACGAAGAACCATCTTCGGCACCAACAGATACAACGACACAAAACTCTGCACCGAATTCTAGTGGAGAACAGGAAGTCTCTTCAACCAGGCAGTCTGGCAGAGAGAATGACATCCAGGAACAGATCAATGCATCTGAACCGTGGCAGCCAAGCTCTTATTGCGACAAAATCCTCAAGGATTGCGGTGGTCATATGGCGCAGGAATGTGTCCATCTCCGAATTGTTGATCGTCAATCAACCTGCCAAGGCAATTGCGCCGAGAATTTAAGTCAGCAAATAGCGAGTCTTGGTTATTCGATACAAAATCGAAGGTGGTGGTCAATGAATGGGGCATCAGGCCCTGCTGCATGCATTGGCTACAGAACTGATATCGGTGGAACCTATGAAGGTGCGATGTGCCTCGCTCGCATACTAGGGCCTCCTTATCAGGTGGGTTCATGTAACGCCGATGGGTTTCCATATACCGTTAAGATTCAATGATGATAGGTAATCACCTAACAATTAAAACTTATAGGCAAAATTAGAATTCAATTCTTCGGGGATGGAGTTAATAATCGTAATGAAAGAATGCCGTAAATGTAATATTCAATATGATGATATGCTTACTTTCTGTCGTAACTGCAATGGTCCGCTTAAAACAGTAAGTGACGATATCTCGGGCGAGAATACATCGCAATTAATATGCAACAATTGTAAAACTGCTAATCCTCAAGATTACATGTACTGTAAAAAATGTGCTGAACCTTTGAGAGACCAAGTTGCTGATATCAATATCGCAAGTACAGCTTCAGTTGATAATGTTGATAAAGCGTCAAATGTAATGGCTGTAGATAAGCATTCGGACAAATCACATGAAGAAAGCAGTGACGAAAAATCAATAAAGGATTCGAGTCATTCTGTCGAAACTAAAACAGCTACCGACACCAAAAATACTAATGATAATCATGACAAAGTGTCTAGTGGAAACAACATATTCAAAGTAATGTTTGTAATGGGAGTTATTGCAATATTTGTTGTAGTAATTATATATTACAATAATTCAAATAATAACAAAGAAGTTACTGCGCAGTCACCTGCACCGTCACCTACAGCCAAGACCAATCGTCATAAAGCTAATAAAACATCAAAGGCTAAAAAGGTTACTACCACAGCTGAAGAAACAGGTGATAACACCGCTACACAGAACCAAACACAATCTATCAGACCTAGTTTCGACTGTAGAAAAGCATCTACTACAGCAGAAAGACTTATTTGTTCAAATAATGAACTTGCCCAAGCGGATGTCCAAATGGCTCAAGCATATTTTGCAGCACGAGCCAATGCACCTAACAAGGCAGCGTTTATTCGTGAACAGGCTGCATGGCTGAAGAATCAACGCAATGTTTGTGTTGATGCGAATACCATGCTGCAGGTCTATACAGAGCGAATTTCACAATTATCCAGATGATATTAAAAAATAGAATCTCCGTAATAGTTTTTACGATCACCTGGGCAATTGCAATTCATGCCGATGGAGTCAACACCGGTGGTATTTTAATTGATCCGGGGCATTCTCCAAAATCCTCTGGTACTATTAGCTGTAGCGGAAAATCTGAATATCGATACAATGCTGCTCTCGCAAAAAAAGTGGCTTCATTTCTGAAAAACAAACAGATTCCGGTTGCGCTGACTCATCGTGAAAATGAAGAGGTGACATTGCTTGCCCGGACCCTGAAAAGCAGCAATAAAGACCTTTTACTTTCACTTCACCATGATTCTGTTCAGCCCCGGTATTTATATAAGCAATCCAGGTCGAACGGTTATTGTTCTGAAAAAGCTAAAGGTTTTTCAATATTTGTATCCCGAAAAAACCCATACTTTAAGAAATCAGTCCGCTATGCAAATGCACTTGGATCAGCCTTACTCAAAAGAGGTCTTTCGCCCACATTACATCACGCGGAACCGATCGCTGGAGAAAATAGAGAGTTGTTAGTGCCTGACAAAGGAATTTACATCTACGATGATCTTATCGTTCTGAAAAATGCCAAGTCGCCAGCGGTGTTGTTGGAGGCGGCAGTGATTGTAAATCCTGATGATGATAAACTTGCTGGAGATGATAAATATCAGCTTCTTATAGCCGATTCCATTTATGAAATGATTGCTTTATCTAAGGTGGAAAGGAACAGTGATAAGTAGTTTTTGATCATCTGTAATATCGAAAAAAGGGAGATCCCACAAATTCGGTCGCTCCCTTTTTTCTTTGGCTCGGTTTTATACTAGCAGTTAGATCGCTTCAGACAGTTTATCAACTGCAGATCCCTTAGTTGTAACCACTTTTTTTATCTTCTCTCCTCCTCCTATCTCGCCAAGCGGGTTAGTGAACCCCCGCGGTGGCCGGTAATCCCATCCCATCATCGCACACATTTCCGCATTCAGAAGGTTGATCTCATCCTTAATCTTCTGGCTGCGTACAAGAAAATCCTGAGCCTTGTCGAGTTGGATGTTACTGCTTCTCCCCATGTTCATCCGCAACTGGTAGAGTAAATTGTCGAGAGTGTTGAGCATACCGATGAAGTCGCTCTGGTCCCTGGTCTTCCGGGAGATAACATCAAAGTCATCTCGTGTTACCTTCTCCATTTTGCGTTCCTGCCAGGTCTTACCACCATTTTTGTCTCCCTGGCCGTCATTCCTATTCTTGCTCCTGTCTGCCATATGCTCTCCTTTCAAAGTTAACTTCTTCCGGTAGCCCTACGGGCCACTCCCGTTCCAAACCGGTCAGCCAGTTCCGAGAAGACCGTATCGTCAAATCTCTTCATGGTTATGACCAGCATCTCGATTGCGTTCATTTCATTTACGACATTGGCGTATCCCTGTTGCGCCGTGGTCAGAAGCACCCGGGTCCTGTTTGTTAACTGATCGACGTTTTTCATGCCGTCGAACAGCAAGGCGAGCTGGCAGCTGCTGGGGCTGGCGCCAGCCTTATTGTCCTTGTTTTGCGACTGGATCTGGGCGGAGAGGTTCTGCAGCTGGGTCGCCTCCTGCAGGAGATCGAGTAGCATGTAATAGGCAAACGCCCTGGCGGTCACCGCGGAAAGCTTTCCGATGACCTCACCTTCGGTATTTGTGGCGATGGCGGTTTTCAGCACGAGGCTGATGGAGAGCGGTGTTGCGTTGAGAAACGGCACGTCATTGGCCGCGTCGAGGGTCTGCTTTGCTTTCATCTTTGTCGATATCGTTTGCATCCGGGTTGAGACGTACTGCATGAGATTAGCGTTGGCGTCCGTTATGGTCGTGCATGCTCCGGCTGAATCCTTACCCTGCGCCGAACCGTCGATGAAGGTGTCGAAATCGGTATTCTTGTCGCAGGGGGGGATGTAGCTGGCAACAAAGGTGCTGTTCGTCGTGGTGGGGGACTGCACCACCACGTCACCAATGAACCCCCGGATGAGCTTTACGTAGTTGGCGTTCATGCCCTTCTTGGTGGCCAGGTTATCGAGGACCGAGCCTCCGCCGAAGATATCGGTGATGTCGCTGGGGCAACCGGCAGTGCCACCCTGGGAAGCCTGGGCGACGGCGTTGCCGACCGGTGGCGAATTACCCATGGCGGAATTCATCACCGCCGTGAGATTTGTCTTTGAGGTTTGGTAAAGATCGTTAACGCCGCTGGACACCATGAAGTCGTTCATGGAATTGCTCATCTCATTTTTCACGCTTTGACTCATGATCGGGGAGAATGGTTCGGACGCCACTGCGACAAGGGCCTTGGCAGCCTTGCAATCGTTCAACTGGATATTGTTCAGGCGGTCCGCGATCGCCTCCAGGGATTTGATGGTGTCAGATACCTGGGGAGCCAGCGTCTTCATGGCAATGTCGAAAGCTGCTGCCGGCGCCGCCGAAAGAATCCGCTGCAGCTTCTGGACGAGGTAATCGACATTCATGAAGCTGAAGCCCCCCAGAAAGGCGTCGATCCCGCCGCAACCGCTCTTGACTGAGGGCATGGTGACAGTGACGGGATAATCGGTGCCGTTGGGCCAACGGGCGGAAAAGCTGCCGCCGGTGTAGTAGCCGCGCTTTGCTCCCTCGTAGTAACTGGGGGAGGTCGATGTTTTCTGGGTCATCCAGTCATCTACCCAGCCGCTCCAGGACAAGGCCGGCGTAGTGGCAATCGCCAGTGCGAGGGTCGCCGCCACAATCTTCTTTGTTGTTTTTCGTTTCATGGTTGATTCACCTCCTTTCTACACAGTGATAACGGCTTACGCTGGTTCCCGTCTTATTATGGCTTGTCGAGGTTCGACGGCCTCTTCCTGACATCGAAGCCACCTCCTTTCTGGAAATCGTACAGACTGAATTCCTCCGGAGTAATCTCGCCTTTCAAAAGTCGCACTGCACGGTACGTCTTATCTGCGATTTCCTCAGCAGTTATCAGTCCACTTGAAACCGGGAAGGAGTTCTGGTTCCCTTTCTGGATCAGGATCATCGTCGGCGTGACCTCGACGCCGAACCTCCCAGCCAAGCCAGGGTTTTCATCTATGTTGACCCGTTTCACCTGCCAACCGGTGGAGTTGGTGAACCAATCGATGATCGGTTGCTGCTGCTGGCAGTAGCCGCAGTCTGTCTTGTAGAAATAGATGAGGGCAAACTCTTCTCGGTTGTCACGGAGCTTCCGGTTCTTTTCGTCCTGGATCTGATTGACCCGGCTGAGATTGCCGGGCGTGGCGATCGGGTAATCCTTGGCGGTTGTAAGTTCCGGGTATTTCTGCCAGACGTACTGGGCGACGTTCGTAAATGCCAGGGCTTTCTTTCGGGCGATTTCCTGGACCTCGTAGTAGTCCTTGACGTTCTCCTCGGACGGGTTCTGCACCGCCTTCCTTTTGAGACTCTCGGCGAACTTCTCGAAGTCATCCGGGTGCATGTTCCAGATCTCGTCGTAGGAGAAATCGGAAAGCGCCGGCAATTTCTTTGATTTCGCCTTTTTCGGTTCCTTCTTAGCCGCACCGTCAAGCTCCTTCTGATACCACCACCAGCCCTTACCAGAATCGGTGTAGTAACTGGCCCCGGCATTGGCGGCCATGGAGACGAGCAGCAGGGCCGCGATTACAAGCCGCATTTTTCCACCTCCTCCTGTTTGGGTCGTATGTCCCGGACCATTTTCCGCAGCCGGGATGATTTGATCTCATCGAGGGACGCATCCGTCTCGCCGAAGGCCTCCACCTTGAACGGCACGAGCAGCACCGAAAACCCTTTTCCGCCACCAGGCACAATCGTAGTCTGGGTCGTATAGTATTTCCTGGATACATAATCGGTGGCGATGGCGCCTTTAACCCTGTGCAGTTCCCATACGACGGTGTAGAGCAGATTCCTCTTCGTCGCTTCGTCGCCATCGGCGGCGAGGAGCGTCGGATTCTTTTCGCTCACTTCCTTGAGGGCACTCCACAGGCCATCGGGGTGGACGAAGACAACTCCCCGGTTTGACGATACCGCCACCCAATGCGGTCTACCGGTAGAATCCTCGATTTGATTGATCCTTTTCTTGATCGCCGCCAGGATTGCGTCGGCATCGAACCAGGACGGTACTGCCTGCGCAACCGGCAAGGGGATCTCCTCCGTTTCCATACCACCCAGGGGATGATCCCGTTCTTCTTCGTCATGGGTCTTGGTCGAACTCTTCGCAACGGGCTCTTCCGTTGCCTTGGGGGGAGCGGTTTTCTCAGGTGCGCAGGCTCCGGACTTTGCCTGGTTCTTGTCCCGATCAACTACCTCTCCGATAAGAACGGCAAGTTCCTCTTTGCGTGTCTCCTGGTCGCTTTTTTTGAGCAAGTCGGTCAGAAGGTTGTCAGGTTTCATATTGTGGTGCCCCCTGACGATCAGGTCGAGTTCGACGTGGTTGGGCAGAGAGGCGTATTCCGTGATCCTGTTGAGAATGATCACGGATATGAGCGGATGGTCACCCGTGGAGTAGAGCTTGTCGTGGTAGGCTGGAATCTTGCCGATATCGTGGCCGAGGGAGACGATCAGGATGTCCGGTAGCATGACCTCCTGGTTGACTTTTGCCGCGCACTTCCTGGCCACATGTAGGGTGTGACGGAAAAGCGGGACCGTGGCCAGCAGGGCAAAGGTGTCCGGAGGATATTTGTTTTCGGCTTCTTTTTCGTTATTCCTGACCACCGATGGACACTTCCCATCTTCGTCGAGCATCTTGAGGAGCTTGACTATGACCATCCGGCGGGCACCTTTAATGGTGCGTCGCTTTTCCACCATCTCGGCAAAGAACCGGTCGATCTCTTCGTTCTTGAAGGTCGGACGGGGCATGGGGGGCGCACTCTTCTCCGGTTCCGGTTCCCGCCAGATCACGGCCATATCCTTAAGGTTTATGACTTCACCGCTCAAGGAATCGTTATCTGTCAGTGTCCAGGTGTAACTTGCCTTGGCCAGAGTCTTTTTGTCGAACCTGTCGACTGGCTGATCTTCCTGTAACTCCTCATCCCCATCCTGGCGGAAATGGTTCACGGCCGCGTACGTTATGAGTCCGGATCCGATCACGGCAGCTGTGAAAAACATTCCATTCATGGCGTGTCGGTCTCTTCCGGGGAGCGGCACGAATCGAATGTGGAGATTGCGGACGGAGCATCTGGAAATATGATTTTGGTCTTGGATTGATGTGCTTCAAGAGTTTTTCCTTTTGTTCTACCCGAATAGGTGAGCATGTAAAACTCCCGTGGCTGGAGACCAAGGATATCCTGGACCTTGAGGATGTCCTGCTCCACCTCCCGGGTCGTCACCTGATTCGAGCCGAAGATCCCGGTCAATACATTACGTACACCGAAGTGCTTGACCACGTATTCGCTCGTTTCCGCATCGGAACAGCGCATGAAGATCTTCGTATTGGTATTGTCGAGGATGCTCTTGCCGAACTCTTCACCCACAACAGCGTAGACCTGGTTCACCGACTGGGCGAAGGCCGTCACCATCACGTCTGCGGACCCCGCTTTGGCGAACAGGTCTTCCACCCCCTGGTAAAACAGACTCTGTGCTTCATCGATAAAAATTGAGAGCGGGGGGCTGACTCTCTGTTTGTCTGATAGGTAAACCCGGCCGATGAAGGACTGGATCATGGAAAGAATGACCTTGCCGAGGGTGGCGGAGGCTTCGCGGGCAATCATCGCCCCGGTGTGGACTACAAGAATTACCCGCTCGCCCGCTTCGAGGCGCTTGATGAAACGGTTGGAGTCGGCTTGACCGATGATTTTGCCGATGTTGCCCGAGGAGAGTTCCATCAGGGCCGTCCTGAGTGTCGAGGATACCTTGGCGTAATATTCCATGGGGGACTTGAGGATGTCCTCCAGCATTCCGGCAGTCAGGTCCGCCTCATGGGTACCAATCCGCCGAAGGGCGTTCATCGTCTCCTCAAGCGCTTCCCGGCGGATGCTTTGCCGGATAGAGTCGATGTTCATGACTGGCAGGTGCCCTGCCTCTCTGGCCAGAAGAATGTTGGCGGTGATGACCGCAGTGGTGATCTCCTTGGCAATGTTCCGATAAAATGGTTCCTTTCCGCCCTGGATTCCGGAGATGACGTGACCGACCAGCTCGTCGACGATATAGTAGTAGGCCATCGGGTCAATTACGGATGAGTACTCCGGAAAGATGGGGGTCACGAGCATCAGTTCGTCAAGACGGCCCGCTTTTCTGGCAACATCGAAAATCTTGGTAAAGATCTGCTGGTCACCTTTGGGGTCGAAGTAGACGACCGAATATCCCTTGTTGATATCCTGTTCGATTAGGTTCTCGCACAGTCTCGTCTTGCCAACGCCGGTGGTGCCGAACACGAACATGTGCCGCTTCCTATATGAGTCCGGGATGGACAGGGGGACTATCTTGGTCGGATGATCCATGTTGACGCCGGTCCCGATATGGGTCATTGGTTCACTTTTTGGCTGTTTGCGAAATCGAAACATTCAGATGTTCTCCCAGTTCCTTCCCGACTTGGTTGATCGCCTCCTTGGGGAGGCGGGCAGGCGTTATGATGTTACTGAATCCTCCGGCAACCCGGCGTCGGCATTCGATGCCGTAAATCCCGGTCCGCTCCTGCAGGAGGAGAGCTGGCAGCTCCTTGGTGATCCTGCTAAGATGAACGCGGGTCCGGGCCGACCTGCCGTTGACAACTACCGGCAGAATGCTCGATATGAAAAACTCCCGTACTTCCCCAATCTGGTAGCGTCCCTTTTCGTGCGGCGGCTGGTAGCGCTCCGGGCATTCACCTGCCAGAATCATGCGGGAGAAAATATCCTCAATCTCCAGATCAACATGCAGGGTGCCATCTTCGCCAATCCGGGTAATCGCTCCAGGTAACGACTTGCCGCGCAATTCTTCCAATTCCTCCGCTTCACGCAACGCCTGCCGTTTTTGCAGTTCCAGTTCGATATTGTGAAGAATATGGCGCTGCAGCTTGCGACTAATTTCCCCTGGAGGGAGTGCTACCGGTTCCCCGTTGAGCGGGAACATCGTTATCTCCAGCCTGCCGTTAAGTCTTACGGCAATGTTTGAACGCAAGGCTCGGGTCAGAGTTCGGGTAATCGCAGCCTCAATGGCCTCCAACGCGTCGGCTTCCCTGAGCCCGTATTTTGTGAGCAAATCAGCGGGGATCATTGCCGAAGACCACTTCCCATGGTGATTTTTCCGAAGAGCTGCTGGTGACAGCCACCTGACTCAGTTCTTGCCGGGGGTTCTGAAACGCCACAACAGGCTCTTGGCTCATCAACCGGGCAATCCTGGCGGCGTACTTATCCCGCTTCGACGGAGTGCGCGAGTTGTAGCAGCCGACCGCCGCCCAGGTGTAGCCATAGTCGTTGACGCACTGTGCCAGTACCCATGCACCTACCTTGACGTTCGTGCAGGGATCGGCGAGGGTATTCCAGGGTATGCCCTTCTTGCGCAGGGTCGGCGCCCACGACGAGTTGATCTGCATGAGACCGAAGTCGTAGCTCCCGTTGGTGTTGTAGTTGACGGCAGCAGGATTGAAGTTGCTCTCTCCCTTGCAGATACCCCAGAGGAGTCGGGGAGCAATGCCGTACATGGTCCCGGCTTCCTCAAAACAGAAGGCATGTGCCGTTCCGCAAGAACAAAGTGCCGCCAAGATTATGAGTTTCGGAATGATCTGACGCATGTTCCCCCTCACTTAATAAATTCTGCAGGGGGTAAGTTTCCGGCTCATAATTTAGTGGAAAAAATCTTCTCCACATAAATTCCACTTCGGATTGCGGTTGCCGATGATCTTTGCGGCCATGGCCTGAAAGGGGAGTTTGTTGCTGTTTGAAGGGTATTTGTCGGGGGGGGGTCCACGTCTATAACTGCAAAATCTCGGAGTCTAACCGAATCTTGCCGTCTTGGATTGCACATAATTATTTATAATTGCGAAAAATATCGAATTACGGTATTTATTGCATATAATAATTATGAGGTGGTCTCGATGTATCAGAAAATTATTGACGATCTTGCAGCTGAAGGGCGTTACTGCTTTTCGTTTGTCGAAATGCTCGACAGGCTGGATGCTTCCCCTGTGGCGATCAAGTCTGCACTGAACCGCCTCAAGAAGAAGGGGGTGCTGGCCCTTCCATATCAGGAGTTTTACGTAATCCTCCCTCCCGAACATCGTACTCGTGGCTGTTTGCCACCGCAACAGTTCATCCCGGATCTGATGAAGCACCTTGGAGAAGTCTATTATGCCGGCCTATTGAGCGCAGCGGAGTTCCATGGCGCAGCCCATCATCGTCCTCAAGTCTTTCAGGTTGTCGTGGCAAAGGCCCGTCGCCCTATTGAGTGCGGTCAGGTAAGAGTTGAGTTCATTCTCAGGAAGAATGCCGCCGATATCCCGACCGAACCGAGGAATACTACCGCCGGTATTGTGAAAATATCTACTCCCGAAGCAACGTCGCTTGACTTGATTGGTTACGTTCGCCATTGCGCAGGTCTCGACAATGTAGCCACTGTGCTGGCCGAACTGGCGGAAAAAATTGATGGCAAACGCCTTATAGAAGTGGCCGGTTATTCGCCCGTAGCCTGGGTTCAGCGGCTCGGTTATCTTCTTGACCTTCTTGAAGAGCGTGACAAGGCGGACGTACTTGCCGACTATCTGAAAAACCGGCATCATATGCCGACCCCTTTGATGCCTGGAACCGACATCAAAGGGACAAAGAAGAACAACCGATGGCAGATTTATGTAAATACTGACGTGGAGCCTGACCTTTGATCGATCGTGCCTATATCACCGAATGGCAGCAGACTGCCCCTTGGCCGCAACGTTACCAGGTAGAACAGGACCTGATAATCTGCCGGGCGCTGATTGAAATATTCAATCACCCTCTGCTGGCCAAACATCTGGCATTTCGGGGCGGGACAGCCCTGTTCAAACTACATCTTCCACCAGCCCGGTACTCAGAGGATATCGATCTGGTTCAAGTCGAGGCTGGACCAATCGGTCCGGTCATGGATGCGCTGCAGGAGAAGCTTAATCCCTGGCTTGGTGTCCCGAAGAGGAAGCAGTCCGAGGGGCGGGTTACTCTTACCTATCGGATTGAGTCGGAGGAAGGCCTGCCATTGAAGCTCAAAGTTGAGATCAATTCCCGGGAACATTTCACCGTACTCGGATTTGACCGGCGACAGTTTTCTGTAGAGTCACGCTGGTTCAGCGGAGGTACCACCATCCTGACCTATCGGCTTGATGAATTACTGGGGACCAAGGTCAGGGCGTTATATCAGCGCAAAAAAGGACGCGATCTTTTCGACCTCTGGAAAGCCTTTGTCATAAGCGATGTGGATCCGGCGCAAATTATCAACTGCTTCCTGAAGTACATGGAGCATGAAGGCCACCGGGTTTCCCGTGCAGAGTTCGAAAAGAATCTCAGTGAGAAATTCCAGGACCTTCGTTTCCTGGAGGATATCAGTCCGCTCCTGATGAATAACAGCGGGTGGGACTTTCAGAAGGCTGTGGAAATAGTTATGAGTTCACTGATTGCTCGTTTACCGGGGGAAGCATGGCAAGGTGACAAAACTCTGTGAGCTGAAATATTTTCATCCAGGCCCCTCCCGGCTCGGCCGGAGGATCGTTATTATATTTAACGGATATACACCACTTCACTTATTGCGGGGTGCAGTTGTCGGAAATGCAATTGCATATAAAATAATGCCTGTAAGTCAACTCAAAGTTTACATTCAGTGAGTAATCTTAAAACAATATTGTTTTCACTACCGAAGGGTATGCCGGTTACGACCAGCCAAATGGTGCGTTGGGGCATATCTCGGCAGTTGGCGCACCGGTATGTCCAAAGCGGTTGGCTTGAACCACTCGGCTACGGGTATTTCCAGCGACCGGGTGATACGCTCACCCTGGCGGGGGCGGTTGCAGCCCTTGAGGCGCAAGGGGTGGCAGTACACATAGGCGGCAAAACGGCTCTGTCGTTGCAGGGTGTCGTTCACTACGTGGCAATGGGCAAGGAGAAACTGTTCCTTTACGGCACGGCAAGGAAAAACCTGCCGGGCTGGTTTACCCGGCAGTTTCCCTGTGAGGTCCGCATGAGTCACCTGTTTGAAAAAGATGACGGACTGGAGCACAGGATGCATGTGAGACACCAGGATGAAAATGATCCTTACTCTCCCTTCGTCTCAGAGCCTGAACGGGCACTCCTTGAGATGCTTGATGATGTGCCTCAAAAACAAAGCCACGATGAAGCCAGAAAAATCATGGAGCCCTTGTATACCCTGCGACACGATGTTCTGCAGTCACTCCTGGAAGCTTGCACAAGAATAAAGGTCAAGCGGCTGTTTTTCTCACTGGCGGATGATTTGAAACTACCGGTCTTGCAGCAACTGGACCTGAGCCGAATGGATTTCGGTGCGGATTCCGTCACGTACGGACTAAAAAAGGGAGCTCCCTGATCTTGAAGCATCCCGGGATGGCAAAACATGGATAGCCGTTACCTCGAAAAGCTACTCATATTGCACCGTTAGTTTTTAACCAGGAATGCTGAAAGGGGATTTGAGATGGCAGACACTTGGATAACCGACATTACCCACTTTCTTGACGAGAAAGGGGAGATTATATCTGAGCCGCCACAGGCAAAAAAACTTGCTGAATACCTGGCGGCAATCATCGTCATGGCTTCGTATCCAGATCCGGAATACCCACCCGAGTATCGCGTCAGGTGTCGCCGGCGCCCCAATCGCAAACCTTGTCTTGAAGAAATCGTCGGATTCGTTGATCCGGAAACGGATGATGTTGTCTGGATGTGCACGGCATGCGGGGATCGAGGATTAATCAGCAATTGGCAGGGAACAATCTGGGATATGAGTGATGCAGAAGAGATGCACTGAGAGAATTCCGATCAATACGCCGAAGGCATGTTGCAATTAACAGAAACTATAGTTTGCGTAAAATTGAATAATAAGCTATATTGCAAATTATAATTTCTATTTAATGGTGTGGATATGTCCCTTATTGACTTAAAACTCCAGAACCTCGGTTCCAGGCTGCGGAATGAGCGATTGCTGCGGAATGAATCCCAGGCGATATTTGCCGCTCGTATCGGCGTAAGTGCGCCCACTCTGCGTAAAATGGAAGCCGGCGACTCCACGGTCCTGATTGGACATTGGGCAACAGCCCTGGACGTGCTCGATCGCGCCGGTGATATCGATGCAATCCTTGCCGAGACAGAAGATCTGTTCGCCAAATACGAAAAATCAAAAACTCCGGTGCGCAGACGGGCGTCGCGGAGGGCGCCATGATCCAACGGATCAAGGTATGGGAGCGAACGGCGGAGGGGCATCGGCCAGTGGGTGAGATGGTATGTGAGATCGCCGACAACGGTCGTGCCAAAGGTGCGTTCCGATATGATCGGGAGTATTTGGAGAGGGGAGACGCATTTGCATTGGACCCTGTTTCACTGCCCATGAAGCCGGATTCTTTTTCTATCGATCATCCCGGCATCTTTGGCGTCTTTGAAGACAGCCTTCCTGATGATTGGGGTCGGAGACTTCTTGTTCGCAAACACCAGATACCCCGACACGAGCAGAACCTGCCGAATCTGCTTCTTGCACTCGGAAACACCGGACTTGGCGCATTGTCTTTTACAGATCATGAGAAACCTCATCCGCCAGTTTCTGACATTTCCATCCTCCATCTATCAGCGCTCGTCACGGCGGCCGAGATGTTTGAACGGGGCGAAATTCGGGACACTGAACTCTCCCTTCTCCTGGGCGCAGGCAGCTCGCCAGGCGGCGCGCGTCCTAAAGCAGTGGTGTTCGATGAAGCGGATACTATCCATTATCTCGCCAAGTTCCCGAGCATTATGGATAAAGTGGATGTGGTGAAAATCGAGGCTGCCACCATGAATCTGGCCGCAAAGGCCGGCCTCGTTGTCCCTCAGACCCGACTGGTCCAATGCGCAAGCAAATCCGTTCTACTTGTCCGCCGCTTCGATGTCATCCCTGGCGGCCGCCGGCACATGATCAGTTTCCAAACCCTCTTGAAGGCTCAAGGGTACTATCAGCTCCGGTATCAGGACCTGCTCGGCATCATACGAAAATACAGCAACGACCCGCAGGAGGATTCGGAGAAATTATTCCGCCAGATGGTCTTTAACGGGCTGATCGGCAATACGGACGATCATCTTAAAAACTTTTGGATGGTTCACGACCGAGAGAGGCGGTGGCGACTCTCTCCAGCCTTTGATCTGATCCCCGACGTGGGACAACGGGGGGAGCACGTACTATTCTTCGACTTGGGGGCTTATTTTCCCGGACGGCAAACCATTGAGAGCCTGGGGAGAAAATGGGGTGTCCGCAATGCGGAGATGGTGTCGGCCCAGGTATTCGATGCAGTGACCGGCTGGAAGGAAGAGTTCATCAGTGCCGGTGTCCCGGAATCGGAAATGATTCGGTTCAAGGAAATAGACTCTCGACTTCTGTAATTTTACTCGTTAACAGGCTTATTTTTCAGAATCTCAATCAGCAGGACTTCCCATTTTAGGAGAGCATCTTGTTACTCCTTATCGTAACGGTATGGAACTGACCGAATCAACATACGCTCTGCTTAGGGAGCTGGATAATTTCTCTCCCACCTTGTCAGGTGCGGACCTCGTCTGGGACATCCTCTTTCCGGCCGAATCCACACGTTGGCATCACCTGCGGATCACCAAGTACAAGGATACCTTTTACCTCACTCACATCAGCGGCAGCGGCGGCAGCCTGGAGGCTAGACTCGAAGGGGGCGTGTCTGCTCTTCCCGGTGCGGGTGCATTGTCTTATTTTGACCAACGCCGGAGTCAATCTGCTGCGGTGTGGTCGACGCTCATCAGCTCCGCCTGCAACTTGCTTAAGTTGGTTCGCAAGGACTGGATCAAGGCCAACAAACGAATCCTGGAGGAGTATCCCCTGCGGGACAGATTCGGTTTGATTCCTCACGCCATCATTCGCGCCTCGCTTTCCAACGTATACCGCCTTGATACGGACTTGGGCATGAACGGCACCACGGCTTTTGTGCGTCTGGTTGAAGAGGGTTATTTCCTCAAGGTTGAAAATACCGAGTCCCCGACCATGACCGCAGCCGATTACTTCAAGTATTGTCGGATCGCCTACATGGCGGGGAAACGCAATGATGAGACCGTCAATGCTACTCTGTGCGGGCGAGAGATGTATGCTCTCTACGCCGACGGCCGGCACGAGGGGCTCTTGGAGATAGATCCTGACTCCGAGCAGGAATTCGCCGATTGGATCGACGGTACGCACCCGAAGAGAACGGTAGGCGGGCACCCGTGGGAGATCAAGCGGGGTGGGAATGCTACGCACATTGACCTGAGCGTTTCACGTCCCTCTCCCTATCGGAAAGAAGGATTCAAGGTGGAACTGAGAGCGGAATCAACAGGCAGGCTGGCGGAGATGTTGCGCATGTTTCTGGCGATTCACAACGCCGGGCTTCCCATCTCCGTTGCCTATCCGGAGGCTGTCCGCAAACGGCTTCTGGCTCAGGATAACATCGGGATTGTCCCGTCTTACGCTTCGCTGCACCGGGCAAACCAGCATTTCCGCTTGCCCGACGACGTTTTCGATGTCATGCACTATGATGACCTTGGCCGTTTCAAGCGCCGGGCAACCCCTTTCATTACATGGGAGCCATTACCCATCCTGAAACCTGCGGAGATTGACTGATCACTCTTTCCGCTTTTGTTCCCCCAGCTGCAATATCTTGTTGAAATCACGTTCATTTCCGTATAATGTTAATAACATGGAAAAAATACGGAAAAAGTATCGCTGGATTGATATTGGCGAAGACGCCAGGCGCCAGTATATCGATGCTCAGGCGGCTTTCACTGCTTGGGAAGATGCGCGAAAAGCCGCTGCTCAGGTGCGCGGAGGTATGTACTGGAAGCGTCAAGGAGAAACGGACTATTTGATCCGCACATCTCCCCGTAATGCTCAAAAGAGCCTTGGCCCTCGCTCTGAAAGAACACAGGAGATCTATGAAAGTTTCGTGGCAAGAAAGGACGAAGCCGAAAAGAGACTCGCTGATCTTACACAATCCCTCGAGCGCCATCAGAGAATGAACCGGGCGCTCTTTGTGGGCCGCGCCCCGCGAATACTCGTGGACATTCTCAACAAGCTTTATAACGAAGGCCTTTCCGAATATTTCACCGTTGTTGGCACTCATGCGTTGTACGCTTATGAGGCTGCAGCAGGCGTTGGTTTTGGAGAAGAGGCAGCATTAGCAACTAAGGATATCGACCTCCTTTTGGATACCCGTAAGCGTTTGAGCTTTGTGACGCAAATGGCTACTGTCGGCACATCCATGCTGAAGTTGATCCAGAAGGTTGACTCAACCTTCAAAATCCGCCATGACCAAAAATACACGGCAGTCAACAGCAAGGGCTTTGAAGTGGATATTATCAGGAGGGAACCGAAAGATGGTGATCCTCATCCACTGCGACTGACCGATGAGGATGATGAATTTATCGTCGTGCCAGCTAAAAATGCCGGTCTTCTTCTCGATGGACCACGGTTTTCCGCGATGATAGTTTCAACGACTGGACACATGGCGAGAATGCATACCATCTCTCCGGTTACTTTCGTCAGATTCAAACGATGGATGGCCGACCAACCTGACCGGGACGCCATGAAGCGGCAAAGAGACATTCTTCAGGCAAACATAGTTGAGGAACTGATCGACGAATACCTGCCCCAGCACCAACAATAAAGGGTATCCCTTGTAGACCAGTATCCGCCGCTCCCCCCCGCATGTCCTCGACAATCCCGGGCACTGCCTCTTGTAGAGAAATGTGGGGTACTCGCATCACAACTCGAGCACGAGCTTTTTGTCGTATCGCGGGTTTACCTCAACATCCTTGTAGCCATACGGATTCACGATCACCCGTGTCTTTCCGAGCGTATAATCGAAGGAACTGTGCGTATGGCCATGAGTCCATAGGTCGGGGCCATGGTCGATGATCTCGTTGGAGAGGTCCGTCATATAGGCACAGTTGAGGCTGTCCCCTCTGAACCGTTCATGGATGGAGAGCGTCGAGATGCCATGATGGGTGACAACGACTGTTTTTCTCCCCCCGGCATTCCTTATCGCCTCGAATATATATTTCTTTGATTCGTAAAATAGTTCTACCGTGTCCTCCGGAAGAAGCCTTTGGCCGGTCGGTTTCTTTATGACAACATAATCGTTCATGTTCTTCCGGGCATCCTGCATCTTGAAGAAATCTTTTCCCTGGAAATCGGTCCAGAGTGTTGCCCCGATAAATACCACGCCGTTGATCTCCACGGATTCGTTTTCCAGAAAATGAACGTTCTTGGGGAGTGATACCTCGCTCTTCAATTCATGAATCCGCCCGAAGAAGTCGTTATGGTAATAGAAATGATTACCCTCCACGTAGACGACCGCCAGGAATCGCTCGGCCAAGACGCCCAGGGCTTTGAGCCAGGTCTCCTGTCGGTGCGCCAGCCCGAGATCGCCAGCTATCAGTGCAACCGTCTCCCTATCAGCAGGAAGAGGGGGCACGACCATGCCGAGAATGCGTTGGATTTTGTGTGGCTTCCAGAACTCGGCGTGTATATCGGAGAATGGACGAACTAACATGATGCCTTCCTCTCTGCTATCCAGACGGCTCAAATAATCAGAGCTGTGGCCGGCTGGAAGGAAGAGTTCAACTGTGCAGGCGTGCCGGAATCGGAAATCAGCAGATTCAAGGAAATAGACTCTCAACTCCTATAGCTTCACTCGGCAACAGGCTGATTTTTCAGTATTTCAAGGAGAAGAACTTCCCATTTGAGGAGGGCGTCTTGTTTCTCCTTATCGTAGCGGTACTTGTTGTACACCCCTACAATTCCCGGCTTTATATGGTTCACAACCTCCTCACCAACCTCATCCAATACCCCGACTCGCGCCATATTTGTGCGCGCTGTGCGACGAAGGTCATGAGGTGACCATGGCTTCATGCCGAAGTAGGGTTCCTTCCTTGCTTTGATTTTCCGGTTACCGACGACCTTTACTACATCGTCACTCAAGTAACCGCGATTAATTGCCTGGGATAAAGAATTTTCTGAAAGATGTCCTCGCTTCCCTTTGTCAGATGCGAAAATATAGCCTTTTCCGTTTCCGATCAATTCAAGGGCTGTGTCCGTCAGGTACACCCGATGCTCCCGTTCATTTTTCCCCGCGACCTCAGAAGGGATAGTCCACCAGCGCCCCTTTATTTGATCGCGATGCACTTGGGCCACCTCGCCGGGACGTTGAGCTGTCACCAGGATAAGCTTCAAGGCCCTTTTAATTTCATGACAACTTGATGCCTTGTTGATCTCATCCCAGGCTTTGACAATTTCGTCATCATCAAGGTGTCGCTCATCGGGTTTCTGAGCGATTTTTGGCACCGATTCTGTGATATCGATGAATGGCTGAATTTCAGCCCACTCTTGGCGATACGCGTACTTGAACATTTGCCTGGCGAATTTCATGGTGTTTCGTGCTGACCCCGGCACGGTTGTAGCGATTTTTTGGATAAATGTAACGGCGTGTTTATGTCTTACTGCCGTAATTTCCATATGCCCTATGTTTGGAAGGAGATGGACTTTGATGCAGCTTATTGCTGACCCTTGCCAACGCTCTGAATGGTTTTCTTTAGAGTAGTTGACGAACCATACTCCAGCTAACTGCTCAACTGTGGTGGGGACAAAGTTTTCAGGAATCCCATCCTTCAGAAGCGTTTCAAAAGTGTACTTTTCTAGATGACTAGCTGCAGCGTCAGCGGCCTCCACTTTCTGAGCGGCTTCCCTTGCTATGTTTGCCTTTTCCTCGACGGCAGCTTTCTTCTGGTCAAGTGGATCCACTCCTGACCTGACCTGGGAAAAAGCAGCGGCATGTTTTTGTCGGGCGTCGGACAGGGACATATCAGGAGGAGGCCCGTACGCGCCGATGTTCAAGAACTTCCGCTTGGCGTCAAAGTGGTACATATAGAAAAAAGTTATAACACCAGTTTTTCGAACGCGGATGCCAAACCCGTTTCCTTCCCGGAGATCGTATTCATTGGGTGGGGGGGTCTTGGTTATTTCAGTTTTAAGGGCTTTGAGGTACAGATCGGTGAACTTTCCTTTGAATTGCGGCATCGATTTCCCCCATTTTGCGTGGCTTGCGCGTGGCCTCTCGCGTGGCCTCATTTTGTTCCGCGTGGCCTCCGCGTGGCCTCTTTTGAGTTGGCAGGCGGATAGACATTATGAAACACGCAGTAACTAAAATAGAGGAAAAAATGAAGAAAGTCAATATGTTTGGGCTGTAAGGAAAGACATTGTGAAACATGGTGATACGTAAGGAAAATTAAACTGTGAGCTTCCCAAGCTGAAGGTCGCGGGTTCGAATCCCGTTTCCCGCTCCATTAAATAACTAACTACTTCGAGTAGTTATCAGAACATAGCCCCTGGCTTTGACCAAAACTTTGACCAAAAGCGACGGCAAGGGCAGGGGCTTCTGCTATTTCAGGGCCTACAACTGGAAAAGCCATCCGTTGCCGGTACCGGTCCGGGAAGGCCGATCGCAACTCCTCCAACGCCAGGAAATCTTCTCCCAGGTAGTCCAGAATAAGCTGCCGTTCTTCAATCAGCCCCTTGCGGTAAGAACCATAAACCTCGTCGATCATCTTCTTGGTCGAATGCCCCATCAGATCCACCAGGCGGTTCTTATTTACCCCGATCAACAATGCCCACTGAACCAATGTATGCCGTGAAGCATAAGGAACCCTGCCATCCAGGTCAGCCAGCTTAATGGCCTTGTCCCACACCGTCTTGCGGAAGGAATCATAATTGAACGGCCTGCCATCCTTCATGGTCAACAAGAAGGTATGCGCCGGAAGTTCAATGTCACTGGCAAAACGAATGATCTGGCTAGAGTTTGATGCCGCCGTTGCCTGCTCCAGTAATTGCCTCAACCTGGCGGTCAACGGAATCTCCCGCTTGCGGTACCAGTTCTTCGGCTTGAACTTCAAGTGGACCTGGCCATCCTTGTCTCTCACCACCGCACACCGCACCTGGAGTGTGTCATCCTTGATATGTCGCTTCTGCAACCCCTCAAGCTCTGAACCAATCAACCCCATCAGCAAAAGTGCCATCACCGGATGATAATGAGGATCGACATACCCCAGGAACTGTTGCCATTCTGACAACAGGAACACATCCCTGGTCGAGATGACATCTTCTTCCTCATTCATCATGGCCGCTTGCCGTTCCCTTTCCTGCAAGCCCCTGTCCTGAATCTCCTTGTACTTGGATGATACTCCGGAGTAGGGATTTCGCAGGGTCCAGTTGTGATCGTTGCAGGCTGCATCCCATATCTTGGTCATGGGATTGATGAGATTTTTCACCCGTTTGGTGGATAGGGCTTTTCGTGAACCATTGTTCCGTTTAAGATTGTCAATGAACGATTCGATGACAGAAGCCGTGATGCTGGCGAAGGTCATCTTTTCAAAGTAAGGAAGAATCCTGGAACGAAGAGCCTCGGTATAATCCCGCTGCTTGCTTACTGATGCAAAGGTCGGGATCTTCCGTGCCATCCATTCCTCGGCATAGTCGCCGAACAACACATGTTCCGGTGCCGGCTTGTAATCGCCGCCCTCCAGTTTGGCAAAGTGTTCCTTGGTTGCCTCATCAAGCCACGTATTGTGCGTATCGTATCGTAATGAGTGATACGTATCGTTGCTTCTCCCGGATAAAGTGGGCTAAGTTTCTACAGCATCTCCTCCTCCTAAGATTAAAGATCAGGAGGGTGTCCGGGAAATTTTCTGGAGGTCGGTACAGTGGGCATACTGAAACAAAAAAAGGCCAGTTCGGGGATGAAAACACTCCCCGAACTGGCCTTTTCGATCAGTACAAATTACTGCCAGACGCCCGCACCCCAACAGAATCGATGCGTAATTCTTGCTGCCACAAATCGACAATTGGCAATTTAATGACTGGACAACCGCCATACAACTGCAATGATGCGCGGACGGTCCCATGTTATTTGAAACCAAGGTAATGTTCGGTAATTTCGATGCGGTTATGCCCCAATTCGTGGGAAACCACACCCAGTGCCTTTTCATAGCTCACACCGATGGATTGAAGCTCCTTGAACCGCTCCTGCGCAAAGTTCCATCTAAGGCCATGGCTGCCGTTGTAAGCCTGTCCTGTGTCTTGTGCCGCTGATTTTATGCTCTGGCGATAGCCATCGACACCTACCTTCAGCTCGCCTCGCTCAGCGATGTATTCTGCCAAGCGCTGGTATGTTTCTGGTGCCGCCTGAGCCGTACCCGGCTTGCCGCCTTTACCTATATAGTCAATCAGGCCAACTTCTTTGCCGGTACGGACATCCTTGGCCAGACCTTTGAGCTGGTTGACAGTGATTTTAGTGGCCCCGGCTATACGCAGACCGCTTTCATGCTGGATTCTTGCTACCAGTTGGTGAACCTGGTTGCCGATAGCCCCAATCAGCTTATCTGGGTTGTCGTAACTGCGAGTGCCAGTAAACCGCGGCAACTCAGCTCTGGCTTCCGGCCGCAGCTCCCTGACTGCGGACCGGAAGTCGTATGTATTGCCGCGGTCGTACTTGCTGCTGTAGCGATTGAGAGCATTCTCCAGTTTTGCCATTGCCGAGGCACAACCACTCCAATGGGAGTAAGAGACGCCCATCTCTGTCTTGTGGGAAAGGAAATGGCGGACATGATCCGTAGTCAGTTTTTCCAGGTTTTTTACCCCGAATTCTTCCCTGGCAAAGCGGCCGAGATCCTGCCATTTATCCAGGTAATTATCCCTGGTGCCTTTGCTGTGGATGCCTGTCTTCTCTGCTATTGCCGTTGGAGTTCCGCTTCGCCCCTCGGTGGCAAGCGCCACACGGGCGCTGTCCTTTGCCCCATATTTGCTTTGTCCGATACAGTTGACACCTGAATCATTGAACAGATGCAGGGTCTGGCCTCGTATACTGCCTCTCATAGGTCATCCTTTTACACAGCCTCGATCTTTTTTTCTTAATCTATAGATCGGGTGGATGTCCGGTAAACGCGAAGACTTGCTCAGCATTACATTTATCAGACGGTATTTATGGACCCCCCGTCAGGGACAGACAGGTAAGAAAAAGCCTTTTTTATAGTGCTCGCTTGTGCACATGCAACGAAAAACTAACCAGTTTTGCCCTGTCAATGGCATTGGTCTGGCAACCGTTTTGCGCGCGTTTGCGCGACGGCTCCGCCGTTTTTGTCGTGCCTACAAAAACGGCGGAGCCTGACCCCGTAAGTGCCTATCTACGACTTTTGGGCTTGACGCCCCCATGCTTTTCACTGATGATGTAACCATCATCAGATGACGCTGTCAGATGACAGCGTAGAGGACAAAAAATATGAAGCCGTTTTCAGAGAAAACGACCAATCAACTCCTGCGCTGGTATCAGAACCAGCCGGAGCTTGAACGGAAGGAATGCCACGTCGAACAGAGAAAGCGAATTAACGTGGTGATGAATGAGGCCCGGAAAGAGGGCCTGAAAGTGGAGGCGGACGGAGAGTTGTACTACCGCGCCTTATTGGAAGGAATTCAAAAAAGAAGTCGTCTTCAGAGCAACCGAAAGCTTCGTACCACGGACGACCTGGAGGCCGTCACGGCTCAGCGGATCGCCGTGGAGAAGGCTAAGGAAAAGGCAAAACCATCGCCAAAGCAGGATCGGTTGCAGGGTGATTTGTTGCCGGTTGTTCAGAGGCTACGTAATGAAGGGTTATCTTGGCAGAAGGTCAGCGACTATCTGGCCAAATATCACAAGGTAAGAATTCCACGGGCGTATATACATGAGATTTGTAAACCACTATTGGATGATAACTGAAGATGCTCTCAAAGCCCATATTATGCAGCCTAGCAGCTGGTATTAAAATGGGAGTGTGTATAGACGCACAACTCCCTTGTGATTTAATGTATTTACTTAATAAGTTCCCTGGACCGCAAGCGTTCCGAGAACGACTCTCCCTTTGGGGGAGATAGCCCGATTTGGCGAACCCAAATGAGCGAAAGTGTAATTTCAGATTATCTAAGGCCAGCAATCCTGTCAACAGGAAAAAATAATATTGCGTAAATATTTTAGCACCTTAGTTGACATTATACACTTTTATTCCCCTCAAAAGCTGTCATGCTGTGCCCAAATGGATATAATTATCCGTTGTAGTAGTAAATGGGTGGCATGGCTATTAGTAGAGATAGCAAAAAGCAACGGATCAAAGGCAGTGTAAAGTATCTTTACGTTGAAGCAATGCCCCATCAATGGCGACCTGGCGGACTTTTGTTAAAAAAGTGTAAAGAAGCTTTACGTTTGTGAAATCATAATAATACCGGCATGTTCTATAAAATTCCCTGTCTTGTGTAAAGTATCTTTACACTTTTAATCCCCCCAAAACCACTTCATTATCTCGTTAAAACATTAAAAGCACCATAAAGGCCCGCTATACGGGCATCTGTATCACATGGCACGGCAATTGAACCAGAAGCAGAACGCCCAGGTTTCTATTGGCGCGAACAGCACACGCGGCACGCAGAGGAACAAATTATTGGTGAAGACTTATTTTGTCGTATGGGTGTGGTAGGGTGTATTCATATTTTTCCTTTTTGAACATGGAGTCTAAGGATGACACGGGTCGTAGTTGTTGACGTTGAAACCACCGGCATGTCGGTTCAGCGCGGTGGCCGGGTGATCGAGATCGGTGCTGTAGCCGTGGAACGGGGCCAGATCGTTGCCGAGCTCGATACGCTCATAGAAAGTGGCGCGGCCATCAGTTACGGCGCTTTCCGGGTACACGGCATCTCGGCGGAGATGCTGGCCGGCAAACCGGCCCCGTTGGAGGTCTGGCCCTGGTTCAGGGACTTTGTGCGTGATGCTCCCCTGGTAGCCCACAATGCTCCTTTTGACAGCGCCTTTGTCCGGCATGAACTCGGTTTGCTGGGCGTTGGGCTGCCCAACCCCTGGCATTGCACCGTCCGACTAGCCCGCAAAAGACTGCCGCATCTGGCCAATCATCGTCTGGAAACGGTTTATCGCCACTTGTTCGGGGAAATCCCCGGCAATGTACAACGACACCGCGCACTGGATGATGCCCGCATGGCGGCACGGGTGTGGGTGGAGCTGACGTAGGGTGTGCCCGGTTTTGGGGTGTTGTTTTGGGTTATGGAGGGGTGAATGGAGAGTTATTTCCGGTATTGGGGGGGAGAGAAGAAAAGAGCCGGACAATCGCTTGCCCGGCCCATCCCCGCGAGGGCGGGGAACAACTCCGAGATTATTTTTTCAAAACCATTTCTCTCGGTTCATCCCTTTAAAAGGGAACATGCGTATTTGTAGCATTTTTTAAAATCTAGATCAATTAAAAATCAAAACCATATCTCTCTTAGAATAGACTTGACATTATTGAATCGCATTCTTATGATTCCCATAATGAGAAATATATGGGGGGAATCATGGAGGCGTTATTTGTTTTTGTTAGTGGGATCATAAACTCTGTAAATGGCATCAGTGGGACTGGGCTAGGGGCACTTGCTATAATTCTGGCATTGATCGTTGTGATAAAGAAAAAATGAGCTACATAAGAGCTCAAGATTTGAGTTAATATGAATAATTTGTACCACTATTGGGGTAAGGTGGAGAGAGATGGGATTCGGCATCACCTCCTGCCCTACCATTGTTTGGATGTCGCTGCCGTAGGTTGGTTGCTGTCTGATCCCGACAAGCCTCTCTGTAGACGTCTTGCACAACAGTTGAAAACAGAACCGGAACACCTGCAACGCTGGCTCGCCTTTTTTCTCTCCCTCCATGACATTGGCAAATTTGCGGTAGCATTCCAGGGACTAGTTCCCGGTTTATCCACTGCTCTGGTCAAACCAAATGATCGGAAAAGATACACGGAACGGCACGACTCCCTCGGCTACTGCCTGTGGCACGAGGAAGATGGGTTGCGTGACCGGCTTGAGGCGGAAGATACCTGGCTTGCACGGAGCTCTAACCAGAGGCAGCTTGGCAGAACGCTCGATGTCTGGATGCAAATCGTTACCGGTCACCACGGCATCCCACCCAAAGCTTCCGGCCTTTACCTCTCACAACATTTCGACAAGCAGGACGAGGAAGCCGCCTGGCACTACCTGCTTGCTGTATCCCGTATGTTTATCACTGCCGATATCGTTGATATCCCGGCTGATAAGGAGTTCTGCAGCCGCCTGAAAAATGCCTCATGGATTCTGGCCGGGATTGTGGTGCTGGCGGATTGGCTCGGCTCCAACCGCCAGCCTGACGAATTTTGCCAACAGGAAATTCACCTCGACGACTACTGGCAAAACCATGCCCTGCCGTTTGCCGTAAAAGCAGTTGAAAATGCACATCTTGAACCCTCTCCCGTCGCGCCCTACCAGAATACCCGTCATCTGTTCAATTTCATAACCGAGCTGACACCCTTGCAGCACTGGGCCGAAAACATCGAACTGCTTTCCGGTAACCAGTTGTTCATTCTTGAAGACGTCACCGGCGCCGGCAAGACCGAGGCCGCGCTGACCCTGGCGCATCGGCTGATGGCAAAAGGCCTTTCGGATGGCCTGTACGTGGCCTTACCCACCATGGCTACTTCCAACGCCATGTACGAGCGTCTGAGCAAAGCATACCGGAGGCTGTACGCGGATGAGGCCATGCCCTCGTTGGTGCTGGCCCATGGCGCCCGGCATCTGTCCGAGGCATTCAGGAAATCCCTATCCCTGCCTGAAAATACGGAAACTCTACGGCGATATGACCGTGATGAAGAAACTATCGAGGCGGTGTGCAGCGCCTGGCTGGCGGACAGTCGCAAGAAGGCACTCCTGGCCGAGGTCGGTGTCGGCACTCTGGACCAAGCGCTGTTGGCGGTGTTGCCTGCCCGTCACCAGTCCTTGCGTTGTCTGGGGTTGGCCCGGAAGGTTCTGCTGGTGGATGAGGTCCATGCCTACGATCCCTACATGAACAAACTGCTGCAAGTGTTGCTCGAATACCATGCCGCCCAAGGTGGCAGCGTCATTCTGCTCTCCGCGACCTTGCCGCTCGATATGCGTAACCAGTATCTGCAAGCCTTCTGCAAGGGGGCTGACACGGAAGCGCCACCATTGAAAGAGGTTGAACGCTATCCGCTGGCGACCCATTTTCCCGATTTGGAGCAGCTTGAAACAGCATTGGCTACCCGCCGGGAGGTGGAACGCACCGTGACCGTGACGCTGCTTGATGATGCCGATGACGTTCTGGCGCGTATCAGGCAGGCGGTGGAACAGGGCAGGTGTGTCTGTTGGGTGCGTAACACGGTTGGCAATGCCATCAAAACCTATCGCCTGCTGGCGCGGCAGGCGTGGCTGGACAAGGACCGGCTTTCGCTCTTTCACAGCCGTTTTGCCATGATCGACCGGCAACGGATTGAGTCGGAAACCTTGAGATTCTTTGGCAAGAAATCGACAGCCGAGATGCGGCGTGGCCGGGTGCTGATAGCAACCCAGGTGGTGGAGCAGTCCCTTGATCTGGATTTTGACCTGATGATCTCCGACCTTGCCCCGATTGACCTCATTATCCAGCGCATGGGTCGTGAACACCGGCACATCCGCGATGCACTTGGGAACCGTATGGAGACTGCCGGCGTGGTGGATCAGCGTGAAGCGCCGGTCTTCTATCTCTTTGGGCCACCGGCGAGTGAGACCCCGGCGGAAAACTGGCTGAAGGCGGCGCTGCCCGGCACACAGAAGGTCTATCAAAACGTGGGGCAGTTGTGGTTGACGCAGCAGCTGCTTGGCACGGCGGGCAAGCTGAGTATGCCGGGTGATGCGCGGGGATTGATCGAGGGTGTCTATGGCGATGAGGCGCAGGACACTATCCCCGCTTCCCTTCAGGAGCTGAGCTACAAGGCTATTGCCGATGCCTATGCAAAGTCGGGGGTTGCCCGGATGAATGCCTTGAAGCTCTCCAAGGGATATTCAAGGACGAGTGCGGAGGATTCCGGCGGCTGGGAAGAGGAGGCGAAAATTCCGACTCGGCTGGGTGACGATACGGTACGGGTGGCGCTGGTACGGGTCGATGGCAATGGCTGGCGTCCCTATGCGGAAGATGAGAATTTTGCCTGGGATCTGAGCATGGTGAATGTGCCGAAAAATAACTGGCTCAAGGCCAGGGAGGCAATTCCGGCGCATGTCCATGCTTCACTGGATGCATTGAAGGAAGAGATCAAGGCATTGAAATGGGTCGATCTGTTTCCGCTGACTACGGAATTGTCGATCTGGTACGACAAACTTATGGGCTGGGGAATCCAGAAGGGGGGTATCGATGAATCTGATTAAAGACGCCTGGATACCGGTTGTCCGGGCAAAGAGCGGCAGGGGTGTGATTGCGCCCTGGCAGATTGCGGAACAGGAAGATCCGGTAATGGAGCTGGCCGCGCCGAGGCCGGATTTTCAGGGGGCCATGTACCAGTTGCTGATCGGACTGCTGCAAACCGGCTTTGCAACGGAAGACCTGGATGAATGGCTGGAATACTGGAGCAAACCACCGGATGCGACACTGTTGCGAACCCGGCTGGAGGCGCTTGCAGCGGCGTTTGAGTTCGACAAGCCCGATGGGCCAGCGTTCATGCAGGATTATAGCTTGCCGGACGGCGAGAAAAAGGGAATAGCGTCACTGCTCATCGAAGCCCCCGGCGGCAAGACAGTCAAGGACAACCTGGATCACTTCGTCAAACGGGATACGGTCCGGCGTGTCTGCAAGAGCTGCGCGGCCATGGCGCTCTTCACCCTCCAGACCAATGCGCCATCGGGCGGTGTCGGGCACCGGGTGGGGTTGCGTGGCGGCGGACCGTTGACTACCCTGGTGTTGCCGCCGGAGCAGATGCCGCTCTGGCAGACGCTCTGGCTGAATGTGCTTGATCGTGAGGATATGCCGGAATACCGTCAAGACCGGATTGTTGGGGTGTTCCCCTGGATGGGGCCGACCCGCACCTCGGAAAAGAACGGCGCGGAAACCACACCGGAAAACGTCCATCCGCTCCAGGCCTATTGGGGGATGCCGCGCCGGATTCGACTGGACTTTCCCGGCGATGCGGTAATAGGCGATTGCGACTTGTGCGATGCCCGTGACGTAGCCATGGTGGAGGAGTACCGGACCCGCAACTATGGCGTCAACTATGTCGGTGCATGGGTGCATCCCTTGACTCCCTACCGCTTCGATCCCAAGAAAGAAAAACCGCCGTTGTCGCTCAAAGGGCAGCAGGGCGGTTTGGGATATCGCCACTGGCTCGCCTTGACGCTTGCCGATGATGATAAGGGCGATGCAGCTGCCAAGATCGTCAGACGTTATTCGGAACAACGGGCTCGTGAGTTACGGACTCAGCGAACTGCCCGGCTCTGGTGTTTCGGATTCGACATGGACAACATGAAAGCCCGCTGTTGGTATGACCATACCTTTCCGCTTTTCAACCTCGACCCCCAACAACGCAAGAAACTGCTGCAATGGGCTGATGAACTGATCACCGTTGCCAATGACGTCGGCAGTATCCTGCGCAAACAGGTCAAGGCCGCATGGTTCAGACGCCCGGAGGATGCCAAGGGAGACATGAACACGGTGGTCATGGATTTCTGGGAACGCAGCGAACCGGTTTTTTACGAGCTGTTGGATCAGTTGTCCAGGGTGCCGGGAGATCAGGAATTACCGCCACCGGAGCTGTATTCTAAGTGGGAAAAAAAGCTCATGTCACTGTCTCTGGAACTCTTTGATGCTTGGGTGCTGGAGGCGGCAATTGAAGATATGGATATGAAGCGCGTCATTGCGGAGCGCGATGGATTGGGGAGATTGGTGTATGGCTGCAAGTCGATGAAAACAATAAAAGCGAGGGCACTACCGGAAAAGGAGAGGACGGATGGAAAAACCGATGTATCGCTTTCTTAAAGATTCCGCAGCTCGTGACACGTTGCTGAAATGGTGGAAGTGGCTTGACGACAATCGAGGTGATCGAGCCCGTTTGCGGCGTGTGGAGAGCCCTGATGATGTGCTGATGACGAGCGCATTTGCGCACTTCCTGGCTGAAATGCCTGATGACTGGTCAGAGTCCCGGCAGTTGCCGGCATCGGCACTGGTCGCGGCTATCGTTGCACAGGTGAAAGACAATGTGACCGCTCCGAGTTTTGCCGCCCAGTTGGCGACGGCCAAAGAAGGAGGCGACAAACCGCGCATGAGCGAACTTCGCTTTCAGCAATTGCAGAAGAGTCAAGAGCCCGCCGAGTTTTATCGGCGATTATTACGGGTAGTACGGATGCTTGATGGCAACGTCAATATCCTTTCACTTACCGATGACATCCTGCATTGGATGCACGAGTACCGAAAGGGTATTGATCGCAATCCGCAAAACCGCCTCGCCTTTTGCTGGGCCAGTGATTACTACCGCACATTACCCAAAAAACAATCCAAATCAGATACCAAAGGAGGAAATACCCCATGAGCCGTTTCTTACAAATTCACCTGCTGACATCATACCCCCCCGCCAACCTAAACCGTGACGACCAGGGACGTCCCAAGACCGCCAAGATGGGCGGTTTTGACCGGTTGCGTGTTTCTTCCCAGAGCCTGAAACGGGCCTGGAGAACATCGGATTTGTTCCAGCATGCGTTGAGCGAGCATGTGGGGACAAGAACAAAACTGCTTGGGGTGATGGCCTATGAAAAGCTTGTAGCCGGTGGGATTAAGGAAAAGTCTGCCAAGGAATGGGCACAAAAGATCGCCGGTGTTTTTGGGGCATTGAAAAAGGCCAAGGAAAAAGACTCGCTTGTTGATCTGGAAATCGAACAGCTTGTACACGTCAGCCCTTCAGAAGTTCAGATAATTGAAGATTTGGTTGCGGTTCTTATCTTTGAAAATAGAGCTCCGGAAGATACGGAACTCGACCTGTTGCGCAAACAGGGGCAATCCGCCGACATCGCAATGTTTGGCCGCATGCTGGCCTCATCACCGGCATACAACGTGGAAGCAGCCTGTCAGGTGGCCCATGCAATCAGCGTACATCCGGTAGTGATCGAGGACGACTACTTTACCGCCGTTGATGACCTGAACGATGGCAGCGAGGATGCCGGAGCGGCTCACATCGGTGAAACCGGCTTTGCCGCCGGATTGTTCTATTCTTACATCTGCATCAACCGGGCGCTGCTGGTTGACAATCTTGGCGGTGATGAGGAGTTGGCGCAAAAGTCCGTCAAAGCATTGATAGAGGCGGCGGTAAAGGTGCCGCCCAACGGGAAGCAGAACAGCTTTGGCAGCCGCGCCTACGCTAGCTATGTCTTGGCTGAAAAAGGTGATCAGCAACCGCGTTCCTTGTCCGTGGCATTTCTCAAGCCGGTTACCAGCCAAGGGGTAGAAGGTGTTGATTTTGGCACGGCGGCGGTGGATGCCCTGACCACCCAGCATAACAATATGGATGCCGTCTATGGCCCGTGTGCCGATGCCTCTTGCGAGATCAACGTGTTCGAAGGCAAAGGCACCTTGGCGGAACTCTTGAAATTTGCAGCCGAATAAGGGGGCGATCATGAACTATCTTCTGTTTCGCCTGTATGGCCCAATGGCCAGTTGGGGCGAGATTGCGGTGGGAGAATCCCGGCATTCCGCAATCTATCCCGGCAAATCGGCCTTGCTGGGTCTGATGGCTGCGGCGCTTGGTATCCGCAGAGACGAGGAGCAGCGCCTGACCGCGCTTGCCGCCGGATACCGCTTTGCCGTCAAGGTTATCAGTGCCGGTCATCCGCTACGCGATTATCACACCGCCCAAGCTCCTGATTCGGTAGGGAAGTTTGTGTATCGAACTCGCCGTGACGAGCTGGTCGTGGGCAAGGAACGGCTTGGTACGATTCTGTCCAGCCGCGAATACCGTTGCGATGCGCTGACGCTGGTGGCAGTCGTGGCGGAAGAAGGTGCGCCGTATTCGCTGGAAGAAATCCGAAAGGCGCTGCTGAAACCCCGTTTTTACCTCTACCTCGGTCGTAAATCCTGCCCCTTGGCCGCACCGCTTAATCCGCTTGTCAGGGCTGCGGTCGGCTTTGGTGAGGCTCTGGATAACTACCCTTTCGGTGCCCTGTTCGTCTCAAAGTACCTGCTCAAAAAGGCTGAAAATGAGGTTATGGAAGGGATGAAAGTCGCCGACAGTCCGTTGCTTGCGGCTATGTCTTGGGACGATGAGCGAGTTTTTGCGTATGGCAATCAGCCAGTCCGTTATTACTGGGAGGGAGATTCCGGCGACCTCATCTCGCAGCAATCGCTGACACGGCACGATCAGCCGCTTTCCCGCGCCAGATGGCAGTTTACCCAGCGCACCGAATACCTGCGGATCGGAAAGGGGGAGCCCTAATGTATTTCTCCAGAATCAGAATCAGGCCGGATGTGCGGGATCTGCATCTTCTGGTGAGCGGGAATGGTTACGGCGTTCACCAGTTACTATGGAAACTGTTTCCGGGCGACGAAAAGCGATCTTTCCTTTTTCGTGAAGAAGTCGCCAGGGAACAGATACCGTTCCAAAAAGGGGTAAAAGGTGAGCCGGTGTTTTATATGGTTTCGGGTTCACAGCCGATAACCGACCACCCCATATTCTCTGTTGAATCCAAGCCGTATGCTCCACGGCTTGCCAATGGGGAACGGCTGGCGTTCAGGCTTCGCGCCAATCCGACAATCGCCCGTAAGGAAGAGGGCAAGAAAAATTCTCCCCGTCATGATGTGGTGATGGATGCACAGTATCATCTGCTCCGTGAGGTTGCCGTCGATATGTCGATTTCGGCTGTCGGTGACAAATCAAAGATCAAGAAGAGCATCATCGAGGCGTTGCGGCATAGTGCGGATTCACAGGGTATTGAAGAAAAATTGCAAGAGATCATTTCCGAAAACGAGCGATATGCAGAGGTTCGGACAAGCGCAGTAAAGCCGAGTGATCTGCTCGACCTGGCAATGAAAGCCCGGATGGACAAAGCACTTGAGACGTGGTTTGCCGGGAGATGCGAAAGACTCGGCTTTGCCATAGTTCGTGATGACTCGAAAGGGCGTTTGAAGTTCCAGGCAGAGGGGTATCAATGGCATGCCCTTCCCAGGAAAGGCAAAGTAGCTGGATTCAGTTCGGTTGATTTCGAGGGTGAAATTGAGGTGACGGATGCGGAGTTATTTGGCAAGGCCCTGTTTGACGGCATCGGCCCAGCCAAAGGCTTCGGTTGCGGGTTGATGCTGGTGCGGCGGGTGTAAAGTCAAAGGTGGGCGCGGCATAACGGCGGGCGCGGCAAGCAGCGCCCCTACGGGTTTGGCAGGATAAAGAAGTTCACTTTTCGAAAGGGGGCTTAGGGGGATTTGCTTCTGGATCAGAGAATTGACGGACATGGAGAGGAAATATATATGGGACAGGGGGCAAAAAAAACGGAGCACGCCGGAGCCAAGAAGGGGAGCGGTGCGTATTGGGGCAGAAAGCAGATTGCAAAGTCAGAATCCAACCGGGTTCGCCGGGAGGCGGACAAGGAAGAATCCAACCCGGCGGAATCAGAGGCGTAATCCATGACCGAACCAATCCTCCCCCCATTGAAGCCGCTTCCGATCAAGGACCGCATCTCGGTGGTCTATGTTGAGCGGGGCAATCTGGACGTTCTTGACGGTGCGTTCGTGGTAGTGGATAAAACCGGGGTCCGCACCCATATCCCCATCGGCACGGTGGCTTGCCTGATGCTGGAACCGGGGGCGCGGGTGTCCCACTCCGCCGTGGTGCTGGCGGCGCGGGTGGGCTGTCTGCTGGTCTGGATCGGCGAGGCCGGGGTGCGGTTGTATGCCGCCGGTCAACCGGGCGGGGCGCGATCCGACCGTTTGCTGTACCAGGCCAAGCTGGCCCTGGATGATACGGCCAGGCTCAAGGTGGTCCGCAAGATGTATGCCCTGCGCTTCAAGGAAGAACCGCCCGAGCGCCGCAGTATCGAGCAGTTGCGCGGCATCGAGGGGGTGCGGGTGCGCAAGACATATGAGCTATTGGCCCGTCAATACGGGGTGGATTGGCAACACCGTAACTACGATCACAGCGAGTGGGGGAGCGGCGATCTGCCAAACCGCTGTCTGTCGTCGGCCACCGCCTGTATGTATGGCATCTGCGAAGCGGCCATCCTGGCGGCGGGATACGCCCCGGCAGTCGGCTTCATCCATACCGGCAAGCCACAATCCTTTGTCTACGATATCGGGGATATCTTCAAATTTGAGACCGTGGTGCCGACAGCCTTCCGCATAGCGGCCAAGAAACCGCACAACCCGGAGCGTGAGGTGCGCCTGGCCTGCCGCGATGCTTTCCGCCAATCCAAGCTGTTGCAGCGGATCATCCCCACCATCGAGCAGGTATTGTCCGCCGGCGGGTTGGAGGTGCCCAAGGCGCATGAAGAGGCTGTGGAGCCGGCTATTCCGAATAAGGAGGGCATTGGTGATGCTGGTCATCGTGGTTGAAAACGCGCCGCCCCGCCTGCGGGGAAGGCTGGGGTTGTGGCTGGTGGAGGTGCGGGCCGGGGTCTACGTGGGCAAGGTCTCGCGCCGGGTCAGGGAGATGATCTGGGACAATCTGGAGCGTGGGATCGATGATGGCAATGCCGTAATGGTCTGGAGCAGCAACACCGAGTCGGGCTTTGATTTTCTGACCTTGGGGGCCAATCGGCGGATACCTGTTGAGCTGGATGGGATAAAGCTTGTATCATTCCTGCCGGAGGGGGCGGCAGAGGCTCTGGACAAGCCTTTTTGAAGGTAAAAAAGTTGGTACATTTTTAATGAATGAAATTGCTTAATGATTTTAAGGAAGTAGAGGAAGTATGTTCCCCGCATGCGCGGGGATGAACCGGCCCGCTTCGGTGTCCCCCCAGAACAGGTTGCATGTTCCCCGCATGCGCGGGGATGAACCGGTGCCCAAATCAAAAACCACGGCCTGGCTGGTATGTTCCCCGCATGCGCGGGGATGAACCGGAAACTGTCTAATTCGGAGGTTTTCAGCCGCAATGTTCCCCGCATGCGCGGGGATGAACCGCCCGGCTCCACCACCCGCTACACCCTAATTGCATGTTCCCCGCATGCGCGGGGATGAACCGGTATTGATTGACGACTGTCTCAAACGCTGGTCATGTTCCCCGCATGCGCGGGGATGAACCGCAACGGCATCCTCGATCTGCTGGCAGATGACGATGTTCCCCGCATGCGCGGGGATGAACCGGTCGGCAACACTGGCACGCTGCCAGAAGACACATGTTCCCCGCATGCGCGGGGATGAACCGCTGTACGGGTTTCCGTTTGATCCGCGTTTGTGATGTTCCCCGCATGCGCGGGGATGAACCGCCGTTGGCCCGCAGCTCGGCGATGATGCTGTTATGTTCCCCGCATGCGCGGGGATGAACCGTATGGGGCGCTATTGCCGGCCAGTTCGGCTACATGTTCCCCGCATGCGCGGGGATGAACCGGGCGAGCACACCGAGAAGGCCAGTTGCGTCATATGTTCCCCGCATGCGCGGGGATGAACCGGTGATGAAATCATCAATCGAGCGGACCATTTTATGTTCCCCGCATGCGCGGGGATGAACCGCCCTGCTGATCAAAAAAGGAATCACCCAAAAAATGTTCCCCGCATGCGCGGGGATGAACCGGCCTGCCAAAAATGCCACAGGAGGCAACCATGATGTTCCCCGCATGCGCGGGGATGAACCGGCATCAACAAGCTCGGCGGACGTGGCCACGAAATGTTCCCCGCATGCGCGGGGATGAACCGCATTTTACCAAGGGAATCATCATCGGCCGCATATGTTCCCCGCATGCGCGGGGATGAACCGGCCAAAATTACAGTATCGGTTTCGGACGATATATGTTCCCCGCATGCGCGGGGATGAACCGAGTTGATGGATATGTTCGAGCAGATGGACGCAATGTTCCCCGCATGCGCGGGGATGAACCGCCGGGGGCAATCGTGGTTGATCCTTTCATGGGATGTTCCCCGCATGCGCGGGGATGAACCGGTGTGAAAAAGGGCGGTAAGGAGGCCTGAACGATGTTCCCCGCATGCGCGGGGATGAACCGAACGTCACGGACCTTCCTTGACAATTTTGTTGATGTTCCCCGCATGCGCGGGGATGAACCGATGATTAAACCAGAACACTCCGCTATCCTTTTATGTTCCCCGCATGCGCGGGGATGAACCGATGACAAAGGTTTTTTGGCGATGGATGGCGAGATGTTCCCCGCATGCGCGGGGATGAACCGGTGCTGAACGAGGAATGGTTAAGATTGACCTGATGTTCCCCGCATGCGCGGGGATGAACCGATCAACGGCCTGCAATGCCGGCAACTGTTTCGATGTTCCCCGCATGCGCGGGGATGAACCGTGGCGCAGATGTACATCGCCCAGGTCGGCGCCATGTTCCCCGCATGCGCGGGGATGAACCGGGAAGGGGCGCTGCTGTACACAAAACAATAGCATGTTCCCCGCATGCGCGGGGATGAACCGGAGTTTGCCGATGGCCGAGCCGATACAGATTGATGTTCCCCGCATGCGCGGGGATGAACCGAGGAAATTGACCGGTACAAAAACATGGACGTAATGTTCCCCGCATGCGCGGGGATGAACCGGCTGTGCACTATAACCCCGTACCTGCGGACTAAATCCAGACCAAAATTCTATTGCAATATACATCTGGTACTGTATATAATTAACCAATGCGTAATATATCTAAAAAAGAAATAAACATACTCCTGACACCCCAGCAACACGGTTTAATAGCTAAGCTAAAAGAGACTGGTGTGAATATGTCCAGCCTGTCCCGGTTGGCAATCAGAAAATTCGGTAAAACTGATTTTGAAGAAAGTACGGATGATAGTGCAAAAACAAAACGGGTTGTCATATACTTAGAAGCTGAAGACATTGAAAGCCTGGAAACTATCGCAGCTCGCAAAGGTATATCAAAGTCAGAAGCATTACGACGACTTCTTGCTACTTATTTATCCGTAAACCAAGACGCCCTTAAGCAGCTTTTTTAAGTAAAACCGCGGGACATATTTTTTTCTTGACAATATACAGTATATACTGTATATTGGTATCAGCGATGGGAACTGACACACAAAAAATATACGAGGGTTAAAAATGAAAAAAACATATGTTGTTCTTGCTATTACAGCTGTTGCGTCCGTTATGTTTGTCGCACTTCCGGAAACAGTCGAGCACCTGGGAAACGGCCTGCACTTTGTCACTGTTGTGGTTTCCGTAAACCATATTTTTGAGGAAATTATCCATTGCAAACAAGCGAAGTGACTGCAATCTGCTTGCAAATGCGCCACATAACCGCTTCGTTAGTCAACTCACCCACCATTCCTCATTGTTAGACCTATAATTGGTGGGTCAAGCCAGTCGCTGACTTCTGGGCCAAACATCGAAGACCGATACACATAACAGATGGAGTATCATGAAATGTTTATATAATTTCCTTGTAGAAAAAATATAGAGGTATATAATTCAGAAAATTAAACTAAATTAATTAATACGGCTGGTGGCCTTGTGCTAAATAGTCAAAGTTTTGATATTCTCTCATGTGCCTTGGATGCATATCTATTTTGTGTTCATCTTTAAAAGCTACAAACCCGGCTTTCCGACCTAATCGGACTGCCGGTTTTTTTTGTTTTTAGTTTTAAAACTTAACCATTTAGTCTGCAGATAGAGGAGGTTATATATGCTCTGGATGAAGTCGTGGAAGGTGCTAGTGGCCGTTGCCATAGTCGTAGTTTCATTTGGCATAAGCGCCTATGGCGGGCCGGTACCGCAGAGAATTAATTATCAGGGAACGCTCAATAACAAGATAGGCGGACCTGCCAATGGTAGTTTCAATATGACCTTCCGGATATATAGCACTGCAACCGGAACCACACCACTTTGGACTGAGGCCTGGAGCACGACCAATGCAAGCCCGGTAGTGGTGACCGAAGGGGTTTTTAATGTACTGCTAGGCAGCATAACACCTTTCTCGAACGAGTTTTTTGCCATTTATCCCAAGACGTATCTTGGTGTGTCAATAGCAACTGACTCCGAGATGTTGCCTCGCCAGATGATAGCCAGCGTGGGTTATGCTTTTGCTGCAGGCAATGGTGTTCCCAAGGGTGGCATAATTATGTGGAGCGGTACGACTGTACCCGAAGGGTGGGCATTGTGCGACGGGTCCAACGGAACTCCTGATTTAAGTAACAGATTTATAGTTGGGGTAGGGAGTGATTACGCGATTGGGGATGTTGGTGGAAATTCGACCTTAAATTTATCGCACAGCCATATTGTCAATAGCCATACACACACATATTCAGGAACAACGAACGGAAGCGATTATAACGTAAACAGGACAAAAGATAACGATTTGTACAATACCGCTGGGGACACACATAAACATTCATATTCAGGCACTACCAGTGGAGTTAGCGGCTTAGGTATGGATCTGCGTTTAAATAGTGAACAAGATATACGCCCGCCCTATTACGCCTTGGCGTTCATTATGAAACTATAGGAATTGCCATGGGATTGTCATGAAATTCAGATTTGAAATTCTCATAGCATTGGCGTTGGTGTGGCTACTCCCGCCTCTGGAAGCGTTTGCGGAGGATTCCATCATCAATCAGTATGACGCCAACGGCAACCTGATCAGCGGCGATGGCAAGTACTACGAGTACAATGACGCCAATCAGCTCGTGCGGGTGCGGGAGAAGGACACGAACGGCGCATTGGTGTCGGAGTATTTTTACGACTATACCGGCCAGCGGGTAAAGAAGGTCGAGAACGGGGTGACCACGTACTATCCGGATAAGCACTATGAAACTCAGGTTGTGCAGGGACAGGTCCAAAACACCAGTTACTACTTTGCCGATGGCGACCGGGTGGCGAAGAAGGATGCTACCGGCATTAGTTTTTATCACCCTGACCACCTAGGCGGGATCAGCGCGGTGACCAACACCACAGGTCAAGCGGTAAGCAGTACCAGCTATCTGCCCTTTGGTGAAGTCCGACAGGGTGGGATTGAAAAGTATTCCTACACCGGCAAGGAAAAAGACAAGGCATCAGACCTCTACAACTTTGAGGCACGTTACGTCAGCCCGGAACTGCGGCATTTCACCCAGGCAGATATTGCTGACCCTGATTTTGACGACCCGCAGGATTTGAACAGGTATGCGTATGTCGGGAATAATCCGCTGAGTTATATTGATCCTGATGGGCATAAGAAGAAGCATCATTCAAAGAAGGAAGAGAAGAAACTGGCTAAGCTCAGAGCGGCAGCGAATGCACAAAAGAAAGCTGAGAAGAAAGCCAAGGAAAAACAAAGAGCTGCTGCTCATTATGCAAAGCATCATCCGGTGAGTAGTGGTCAGAAGGTGTTAGGAAACAGTGTTGTTGAGAACAGTTTCAGGGATGATTTAACGGATAATTATAATGTTGCGGAACCTAATAACTTAACAAATTTAACACATACGTTTTCGAAAGAACAAAAATATGCAATGGAACTATACACAAATCAATGTTTAGCGGATGCCGCATATTACTCTGCACTAGCAGAAGGGTATCAACATACTATTGATGTAACAAAAAAAGCTGCCGTAAGTGCAGTAACTGGTGTGGTTATGCTCTTTGCTGCCCCAGCAATTGGGGTTACAGTTGGAGGATGGTACTTAACAAAAACTGTTATATTTGGGATAGGCGATATTGCTGCCGAATATAACGGAGATGAGCTGTCAGCAACTACCATGGATACGGTAAATTTTTTAGATATTTCTACAACTTTAATTGAAAGGCTGTTTTAGATTCAGTTATCAAGTTCAACAAGTACTGTATACTTAGGCTTATTAAAATTGTATATGATGAATTGGTGTCTTTAAAATGACTACTATATCAATATTACGTTTTTTAAAGTACCTCATTAAATTTGCTCTTACTGGTGATTTTGTCGATTATTTGAAGCTGCATAATAATGATAAATGTATAGATGCTACTAATATGCTGAGGTTTCACGTTTTTGCGATATCCTTCTTTATTTTTTTAGCATCTATTGCTCATGCAACTGATAAAGGGATCTGGCATGCTTACCAGACGAACCAATTCTCCGGCAGTTACAATTTTGGTTATAAAATTGGTCTACCTCTGGGGACTCGCAGTTTATACTCCCAACTGTTATCTTCTTATAAACATCATCTTGCTACTAACGAAGCAGGTTGGGTCAGCTCTGGCTGGGAGATACCCTACAACTATATCCAGACAAACACCAACGGAACATTTTCATTGTTCCTCAACGGGGCCAAACATGATCTAATCTTCGTGATTGCTGATGGTTGCTACCATACTAAGATAGAAACTTATCTGAAGATCAAGAAAATGACTGATGCCTCGAACGAGACTGGTAGCTATTGGACAGTTTATGATAAGAGCGGAACAGAGTATCGATTTGGTTCCAGCCTTGATTCCGAGAACATGCTCAGCACCAGCAATGCTTCAGTGACGCCATCTGCCTGGCGCTGGAGCCTGGACCGGATCAAGGATGCCAATGGCAACTGCATCTTCTATAGCTATAATGAAGGCCGTGGGGCAGTCTACCTCAGCAAAATCGAGTACAACAACGACCGACAACGGGTTGTTGATTTTGCCCTGGAGGTCCGACCGGACCCCTACTGGACCGTGGAACAGGGATCGGAAATATATATCGCAAAGCGGTTGAGCCGAATTAATATCTCTGTCAGTGGTAACCTCGTGAAGAGCTTTAAGTTGGGCTACGACCCTATTACTCCGCAGACCCCGAAATCACTCCTTTCCTCCATCGCGAAATATGGATCTGACGGAACAGCTCAATTCCCGACCAAATTCTCATACAAGCCTTTAGATGCCGGATTTTCAAATTATTCCAGCTGGAATCCTCAAGCTACTCCAGTGTTCAGGACGGTCAATAGCTCAAACGCTACCACTGCCGATAGTTATGATATCAATGGAGATGGATTGCCGGATATGATTGACAGTTCCACTTCGCCCTGGAAAATCAGCTTGAATACTGGTAGCGGATATATGGCTCCGATGGATTGGTCGGGATCACCTGCTGGTCCAATTACCGAGACAGATGCTGCTGGCAATGTGACGCGCGACCTGATTGATATCAACGGCGATTCGCTGCCGGACGTTGTCATAGCCACTACTGGTGGAGCATGGGATGTCCGCCTTAATAATGGCAACGGTTTTGCGGCTTCCATCTTGTGGTCAGTGCCTGATTCATATGGGTTTATCCGCACAGTTGTAGAGGATCTGGCAAATCCTGGGACATATATCGTTACACGCGATCTTCTGGATGTGAACGGTGATGATGTGGTCGATGTGGTTAATAAGGCGACCACAGGCTGGCAGGTGGCAGTAAACAGGTCAGGTCAGGCTTGGCTGCTGGATAAAATTACCGACGATCTCGGAGGAACAACAACCGTCTCATACTCATCATCAGCTGAATATCCAAACAATCAGCTTTTATCCAACTATTGGGTGGTTTCTTCCATTACCCGTGAAAACGGACTTCCGCTCGACAATCCCCAGCACACAACCGCAACGACAACATTCAATTATGCACAGGGCTTGTATGATGTCTCATCCAACGAATTTCGCGGATTTGGCCAGGTAACAGAAACCCGGCCGGATGGGACAAAAGTCATTCATACTTATCATCAGGACGATGCCAAGAAGGGTAAGGAAGCGCAGACCGTTGTTACCGATGCTATGGGGAATCCCTACGCCAGCAGCATCAACAGCTGGTCGGAAAGTGAAGCCAACGGGGTATATGGTGTCAACCTCGGCAAAATCGAGGAATTCACTTACGACGGTAAGGCGGACAATCCTAAGCAGGTTGTAACAGAGTACGAGTACGACGCATACGGCAACGTCACCATGGAAGCACGACACGGCGATGCGTCCGTAACTGGCGATGAGAGCTACACTCGAAACGACTACACCTATAACTTGGATAATTGGATCGTGGATAAGGTTAAACATTCATCCTTGTCCTTTACCAGTGGCGGGGCCAAGGCAAGGGAGAGCTGGTTTTCGTATGATGGAGCAAGCAATTCGGATGCACCACCGGTAATTGGTAACCTGACGAGGGAAGAACATTTTCTGAACACCGGCGAGAACCCGGTGACGACCTACCGTTATGACGCTTTTGGCAACACTACCGAGATAACCGACCCGGAAGGGCGGGTTTCATTGGTTGATTACGATCCCGATTTTCACACCTTTCCTGTGAAGCTGACCAATGCCAAGGGGCAGGTGACAGTGCGCCAGTTCAACCCTGCTAACGGCATGCCGGTCTTGGAACGAGACCCGAACGGCGCGGAGACCCGCTTCCAGTATGATGTCTTTCAACGACTTGTGAAGGTGATAAAGCCTGGAGACAGTGAAACTTATCCGACTAACGAGATTATTTACAGCCTGGATGGTGTTGCTCCTGAGAGCGTGACGGTAAAGGGGCGCGAAAAGGTAGCAAATGCCCCAACTCTGGACATCATCCAAACGGTGGATGGCTTTGGTCGGGTTATTCAGTCCAAGGGCGAATACCAAGATCAGGCATACAAAGTGGCGGTTGACACATTCTACGACAGCATGGGAAGGACAGTGCGCCAATCGCTGCCCTATTTGACTTCGCCAGCGCCGGATTATTCGCTGCCATTGACTGCACCAACAACCTTTACCGACTACGATCCTATCGGTCGGGTGGTGAAGGTAACCAATCCGGATGGCACTTTTGCGCTTCGTCAATATCACCATTGGGGTATCACTGAAACCGACGAAAACAGCCATTCGAAGCAGAAATTCTATGACTCGAACGGGAAATTGGTGCAGGTGACCGAGTTTAACGACAGCGAGACCTATGTTACCCATTATACATACAACCCACTGGGCGAATTACTGCAATCAATCGACCACCTGGGTAATATCACCAACCATAGTTATGACTCGCTGGGAAGGAAGGTCGGGGTTGCCGATCCGGACCTGGGGATACGAACCACTAGCTTCGACAAGACCGGAAACATAATAGATTGGACTGATGCGCGCGGGAGAACCACCAAGTACCGCTATGATGCCTTGAACCGTGTGGTTATGGTGGACTACCCGAATGATCAGGACATTTTCTATGTTTACGATAACGGGAAAATCGGCACATTGTCGCGTGTATCCGATGCTGTGGGGACGGTCAGTTATGGTTATGACTCACGGCTGCGCAAGACCAGCGAGGCGCGAACCATTGACGGACAGAGTTGGACTACAGGTTGGGCCTATGACCCTCTCGACCGGGTAGTAAGCCAAACGTATCCAGATGGACAGGTCACAAGCTTCTCTTATAACTCTATGGGAGGTCTGGAAGGAGTTTCCGGCATTCTGAACTTGATCTCCTACAATGCTGCTGGGCAGGAGAATCGGCGTGATTATACCAACGGCATAACGACTCATTTCGAATACTACCCTGAAAATCAGCGACTAAAGCAGATCCTGACGACCGGTGTACAGAATTTTAATTACGAATATGACAACACCGGCAACGTGAAGAAGATCATAAATGTTTCGCAACCATTATCGCCTCGAACAGAGAGTTTTATCTACGATCAGCTTGATCGCTTGCATATAGCCGAAGACCTTGGAACTGATGGCTACCACAAGGATTATATCTACAACGCCATTGGCAACATGCTGACAGAGACCAGCATACAGAATGGTTCTTCCAGTGTGGCACAGTACACATATGGACAGGGCGGAGCTGGTCCCCATGCGGTTACCGGCAAGACCGACACAAAGCCGATTATCGCCATGTTCTCGCTTAACGCCGGTAAAGCCTACACCACAAGCAGGCAGGTTACACTCAGTAATGTAACTATCGGCAATCCGACCGAGTTTATGGCAAGCGAGTCAGAAAACTTTGCAGGGGCAAGCTGGGAACTCTACGGAGCAAATATTTCTTTTACCGTTGGTGCTGATTACGGAAAGAAAACGATTTACTTCAAAGTCCGTAAAAATGGCATTGAATCAACATTCAAGAACGCTGAAATTGAGTATCAGCCTGATGATTCTGACAATGATGGAATTCCCGATTTGTACGACAACGATTCAAACAATAACGGCATCCCTGATGTGTGGGAAAATCTGTATTTTCCGGAGGGTACGGTTGATTGGATGGCTGACCCGGATGCGGATGGATGGAACAATCTACGCGAATACCAACTAGGGACTAATCCGGCCAAGGCAGACAACCCGTATATGGACAGTGTCAGCGAGAATTATGTGCTGAAACGGGCAAGTTTTTCTAAGACTGGTGAAACGCGCCAGAGCGATAATTTCATTCTGCGGGATTCGTTGCAGCAGGTTGGCTTCAACCAAGGCGGAGACCAGCGCCAAAGTGAAAATTTTACCATCAGTGATGCGCTTGGGCGACAGAGCGGCTATCTGGGGTTGATCGACACGGATGGTGATGGCATACCCGATAGCGTTGACGAAGATGACGATAATGATGGCCTGCCGGATTGGTGGGAGATCGCCCAAGGGCTGAATCCACTTAGTCCTGCAGACGCACAGGCCGACCTCGATGGAGACGGTCTCATCAATTTACAGGAATATCTAAATGGGACTAACCCCAAACTTTCTGATTCGGACAGCGATGGCTTGGACGACTATCAGGAGGTTTATGTCTACCATACAGTTGCTAACGATAGCGACCTGAACCGCAGTTCTGATAGTGATAGCGATGGGCTACCAGATGCAATCGATGCCGATCCGGCGAATTACAACCCATACGGCACAAGTGAAAATTATACCCTGAAACATGGCAACTTCAGTGCGGGCACTGCTAGTCGTGAGAGCGTGTCGTTCACCATTAATGATCGTATCGCCAATGGTGAATCAGGGGTGGCTTTGACCATCAATAGCGGTGTGTATACTACACCATCGTGGGTTGATTTTGGGACCTATGCAGACAATAGTGCCCCGGTGCGGTTGACGGTGATGAATGCTGGCGCTGCAGAAGTCAACCTCGGCACACTGACTTCAACAGGCTCAAATCCTTATGAGTTTTCTATCCAGGCGGATGGCTGTTCTGGTAAAAACTTGTCTGCTGCGGGATCTTGCTCAGTCGATATAAAGTTTACCCCTTCCTATTCAGGAGCCAAGAGCGCGATAGTGGGTATTCCGACTTCAGACAACAATACACCACTAGTGAGTGTGCTGCTTAATGGTGTTGCCGTCGGGATGAACGATGGCGAACCGCCAACGGGCTCAGTAATAATCAATAACAGTCAAAACCTGACCAATAGCAGCAACGTAGCCCTGCAGCTGATCTCTGTTGACCCCAGTGGCGTAGTGCAGATGTGTATCAGTAACGATAATGTTTGTCCTGGATGGGAGCCTTACACACCGACTAAGGCATGGGTACTTTCAGCTGGCGATGGAGCTAAAAGCATCCATGTCTGGTATCGGGACAGTCTTGGCAATGCAAACTATACTTCTCTGACGGCAACAATCATTCTGGATACCTTGAGTCCGACCGTTACCTCCTCGCTGAAGGGAGGACTCTTCAATGAGATACAAACTATCAATTTGACGGCTAGTGAACCGGCAACCATTTATTACACTCTCAATGGAACGAATCCGAGCAAAGGGGCTTTGATTTATACTGCTCCGCTGTTACTTGGCAACAATACGATATTGAAGTTCATTGCCTATGACCAGGCAGGAAATGCAAGCGTCGTTCAGACAGAACAATATGTAATTGATTCAACAATTCCCGCATTAACGGTAAACGCGCCGTCTGCTGGATCATGGACAAACATTGCAAACATTGCCGTCAGTGGAAAGGTCACCGACGGGTCGCGGCTGAGCAGTTTTACAATCAATGGTGCCAGCGTACCCATAGCCTATGATGGATCATTCATGCAGCAGCTTATCCTTTCAACTGGATGGAACCAGATCAACTTGTTGGCCGCTGATGAAGCGGGTAACAAGAGTATCGACAATCGGTTGGTTGGCCTCGACCAGCAGCCTCCGTTGGTAAGTGTCGGCATTCCTGCGGTTGACGAGAAAATATTAGGTACCAGTTATCTTGTTCAAGGAAGTGCTGATGATGGAACAGGTAGTGGCATCCAGCGGGTCGAGATTTCAACTGACGGGGGGCAGAATTGGGTTGTTGCCGGTGGTACGACCAGTTGGAATGTCAACTGGCAGGTGCCACCTCCAGGAATTTATTCGATCAAGGCCCGCGCATTTGATGTAGCTGGCAACATTGGCTACGCGGCAGATAGAAACGTAACGGTCAGGGAAGCATACCGCCTTGATATGGTTGTCAATGGCACCGGCAAAGGGACTATTTCCAGCCCCCCATTCGGGATCGCCTGTAACAGTTCCTGTTATGGCTACTACGAAAGCGGCTCGGAAATCAACCTCAAAGTAGATCCATATTATTCATACTTCACTGGTTGGTCTGGGGCCTGCACTGGAACCGGTGATTGTCTCTTGAAGCTCCAAGCAAATACTTCGGTCACCGCGACTTTTACAAATGATCTGGATCATGTTGCCCGCATCAACTACCAGACGCCGCTGTATTTCCCCTCACTGCAGGCGGCATATACCACGGCGCTAACTGGAAACACTATCCAAGTATGGGGCATGGAGCTGAGCGAAAGTTGTCTGTTTAACCGTAATCTATCGGTGTTTCTAAAGGGTGGTTACGACGATAGCTACTTGAGTAGTGGTGGGGTGACTACCATTCATGGCAACATCACCATTACAAATGGAACCGTTAGGGTTGATAAGCTTGTAGTCAAATAACTGGAATTTTCTAAGTGGGAAATGGAAAAATTAAAATCATCGCTATAGGATGTTCCGTATGACACAACAATACTGCAGGAGATTTTTGAACGCCTTTCCTCATCATAATAAAAGCTCATCTTGCCAGTGCCCAGATTTGTCCGCATTGGGGAGCCATTGCGGACTCGAAACCATTCAAAATGACTG
>MTLD01000438.1_pt1 | contig 49942 bp, 49 predicted proteins | sample 1982471 | NCBI WGS metagenome assembly MTLD01 (sample SAMN05712604, study PRJNA340218) | biofilm metagenome | isolation source: sample SPM anode biofilm adapted to -50 mV | place: USA | collected 2012-02-03
TCAGCTAGCATTGCAGGCCCTGCGGACCGCTTCGCTCGCAAAAGTTTTGCTGCAGACGCCGGGCGCGGACGTTAGGCATAGCATTCGGTCTCCTCTAAAAATAGCTATGGATGGCATGGCGAAGGACGGGAGGGATAGGTAGGTTGCCGGGGCATCTAGGCGAACTAAATGAGATAATTGGTCTAATTCTTATGTTCCGGTATCTCCGATCCGTCTTCGCGCGGTATCCTTGGCGAAACAAGAAGAGTCTCAACTCAAAAAAACGACGGCTTACAGGGAAATACGGAAACTCACTGCGTTCAGACAACCGTATTTCTTATCCTGAAAGTCGTCTTTTTGTCCTACGGATCGTCTAATCTCTAAAAGTTTCGGCGCATACAGCGCCGCCGGTTTTCAAGTCAGCTTGGATTTCTTTTGAAAAACACAACGTGTCATGATCCTCAGTCGTACCCTCACGTGACTCCGGTTCTCTTGTTCAAATTCCAATTGATTTCTCTACTTGTTTTGCAGACGCCGGGCGCGGACGTTCGGCTGCTAGCCTGTAAATTGATATGCCTCCATTGTTAAAGGAAGGTGGCGCGAAGCGCTGGTGGGATTGGCGCTTCGCGGTTTTATTTTGTGACGTTTTTGTTACAAGAAATAGATAAAGAAGGTGTTTGCTAAGCAATCCCGAATTATATACAAGTCATAGTTTTTGCAGTTACCTTTAGCAGATGGAGTGATGCTGTGAGCCAGTTGAAAGATATTCGCAGACAATTGCAGAAAGAGTTAGGCCAGAGAGAAGTAACTTTGCTGCAAAAAGGTTATTTTCGGGCGGCAGTGGTAGTGCCGTTGTTGGAGATGCACGGTGAACCGACGGTTCTCTTCCAGGTACGTTCTAGCCAGATGTCGTGGCAGCCGGGCGATATTTGCTTTCCTGGCGGGCGAGTGCAGATGGACGAGACGCCTTGCCAAGCGGCCCGGAGGGAAATGGCGGAAGAGCTGGGTGTAGACGAAGATTGCCTGGATCTTTTAGGCGAATTGCCGGAAGTGGCGAGCCCAATCGGGGTGTGGCTGCATCCCTATGCAGGGGTACTTCGAGATTGCCGGAATCTGGAATTGCAAGCAGAGGAAGTAGCGGAGATCTTTTGCATCCCTCTTGCAGAACTGCTGGCGATGACGCCGGAAGTGGGACGCATGGAAATGGCGACAAAACCTATGCCGGGATTTCCGCACCATTTACTCCCTGAGTATTCCAAAGAATGGCGGCGTCGAGGTGAATATGACGTTTATTTTTACGTTTGGAAGGAACGGGTCATCTGGGGTTTGACGGCGCAGGTACTGAAAAATTTTTTGGATGTGTGCCGCAAGGCACAGGCATAAAAATAAAACCGCCGCAAAGGCGGCGGTAAGTTTCTTAGGAATGTGAAGGTAAAGTTGCAATTTGCCAGTCTTGGCCGTGAATGAAATCGTTGTAGATTTCCGTAAGGCTTTCAAAAACAGAGGCGCGTTTAATAGTTCGTTTTCTTGTGAGGACTGCGAATTTGAACCAATTTCCTTCGCGGGATAACTGCACCAAGGTTTGGTTGATGCGCAATAAAATGCTTTTGCTGGGAGACTGCAAGAGAGCGTCTTCCAACTTACGGACGGCAGGTCCGTCGAGAGGCGGGAGCACGCGGGCTGTAGTTTCTTTCATGACGCATGCACTTCCTTATTTCATATTGGGAACTCTATGTCGGTTCCTTAAGGCTTGGCAGTATTATACCATAGCAGCGCATTTCTTTCATTTGAGAAAAACGTCGCGAAATGAAAGAGCAAGGCTGTTGATTGAGAATAGCATAGCTAGAGAGGCGCTGTGTAATTTTCAGATAAAATAGATTTTAGGGCTAAATTAGTGCTAAGTGTAAAAATAGCAGAACCTAAGGAGGTATTGAAAATGCAGACAAAGGTGTTTGGCGTAGAAGGCATTAGCTGCGGGCATTGCCAGCAAGCCGTGGAAGCAGCGGCCTTAGCTGTTACTGGAGTCCAGAAAGCGACAGTGCAGTTGGAGGATAAAACGTTGACGGTGACCTATGACGAAAGCAACTTTCAAGTGGTGGAACTTGTTGCGGCTATTGAAGATGCGGGATTTGAAATGGGACAATCTTGACGGTGATGAGTCTTTTTTGATATAGTAAGGGAAGCCCCCAGACGAGGGGGCTTCTTTTGTAATGGAATTTGCAGACAGCGCCGAAAGGAGGATTTGCTTCGTGCCTAATCTGGAGCAACGGTTGGAGCAGCGGCGTGTATCGAAAAATAGAGAGCAAAAAAAGAGTTTGATTAAATGGGCGGCGCTTTTTTTAGCGGTCTTTTTTCTTACGTTAGGAGTTGCCTTTCTCTGGTTTTCTTCCGGTGCGTTAAACGGAAACAAACAGAAAAAAGCGGATGACAAATTTTTGGCATTTCAGGATAAGATTAATATTATGGTAATGGGGGTTGACGAGCGGGCCGATGATGTGGGGCGTTCCGATACTCTGATGGTTTTGACGATTGATACGAAAACCAAGGGCGTTTCGATTGTAGCCATTCCCAGGGATTCACGTGTAAAAATACCGGGCCATGGCTATGATAAGATTAATCATGCTTATGCTTTGGGGGGCCATTCTTTGTCAAAGCAGGCGGTAGAACTGCTGCTGGGAGTTCCGATCGATCATTATATTATCGTCAACATAGCTGGCTTTAAGCGGATTGTAGACGCTGTAGGCGGCTTGGATATTGATGTGGAAAAACGTATGTATTACAGCGATCCCTGGGATGATGACGGTGGTTTGTTCATTGATTTGCAGCCGGGGATGCAGCATTTGGATGGCAAAACAGCCATTCAGTATGTACGTTATCGTGATGAAGAAGGCGATATCGGCCGGGTGGAGCGGCAGCAGCATTTTCTGCGGGCGTTATTGGATCAGTTGGCAAGTCCTGGGGTGATTCCTCGGATTCCAGGGATTATTCAAAGCGTCAGCAATGCGGTGAAGAGTGATTTGTCGACAGCAGAGATGCTGAATTTGGCCAAAATTATTAAAGATGCCAAGACGCAAGGGCTGCAATCTTATATGGTCCCCGGCAAACCAGCTTATATTGAAGATATCAGCTATTGGCTGCCTGATATTGTCGCTTTGCGGCAACACATGGCGCAGGTCTTGGGCGCTTCAGCCAGTGAACGGTATCAAGCAACTACGCGGCAGGAAGCTGATGAATACGCAGGAACCCTACCGAAAAATATCAAAGTAGTGGATGCACCTAAAAGCCCGACAAAACCGAATGACACAACAAGGGCGACCGAGCCTGTGAGTCCGAAGACCCCGACGGCGACCGGACGAATTCGTGTTAGTATAGTCAATGGCAGCGGCAGCGCCGCTGCTGGAGATAGAATGGCGGCTACCTTGCGTCGCCAAGGGTTTGACGTGGTTGGCGTTTCCTTTGGTTCAGCGCGCAGTAACACCGTTGTTATCAGTAATTCCAATGACAACAGCGTTATAAATAGGTTAAATAGCTTGCCTTTTGATTATGCCTTGCAAATCAGCCGCAATGAAGGCGGCAGTACCCAAGCGACAGTGATTGTCGGTAAGGATTTTGCCGAACGCTGATGGCTTCGGGGAGGTGTAGGACCATGGTTTTATACCCAATTAATCTGCATTTGGCCGAGTGTCCGGTTTTGGTAGTTGGCGGAGGTCAGGTGGCGGAACGAAAAATAAATACCTTGGTAGCTGCCAAAGCTGCTATTACCGTTATCAGCCCGGAGCTTACGCCCGGGCTGCAGGTGTTGGTGAAAAATGGGGCTATTCGATGTTGGCCGCGTACGTATGAGACTGGCGATATAGAGCCTTTTTTTCTTGTGTTTTGCGCGACAAATCGGCGCGAGGTAAACCAAAACGTGGCCCGGGAGGCTCGCGAACGGGGCAAATTGGTCAATGTAGCAGATGGACCGGAGGAAGGAAATTTCAGCCTTCCAGCACAGGTGCGCCGCGGAGATTTGCTGCTGACTGTTTCAACCGGCGGGCAGAGCCCGGCGCTGGTGCGCAAGCTGCGTCGGGAGCTGGCGGAACGCTATGGGCCTGAATATGGGGCGCTGCTTTTGTTGTTAGGACGCATTAGAGAAGAAATGAAAGAGCATTTTGCCACTTCTCGTGAGCGTGAGCTTTTTTGGCGCTCGGCGTTGACTGATGAGGTACTGGACGAGTTAAGGTCTGGAAATTTGAAAGAGGCGGAGGAACAGATTCGACATGCAGCTAGTGGTATTGGGACTCAACCATAAAACCGCGCCTGTTGAGGTACGGGAATGCTTTTCTTTTTCTGAGGAGCAATTGCGTCTGGCTTTAAGGCGCCTTAGGGATCAGGAAATCGTCGAGGAATGTGTGTGGCTGTCTACTTGCAACCGGACGGAGCTATATGCCATTGTTGAGGATGCGGAAGAAGCCTATGAGCCTCTGAAAGAGGTGATGACGCGCATGGCTACAGGGCAGCAGCGCCCGGATGATTATGTCTTTTATCATTGCGATCAAGACTGCATTAAGCATCTCTTCCGAGTGTCCTCGAGTTTGGATTCGCTGGTAATTGGCGAAGGGCAAATTTTGAGTCAAGTAAAAAAAGCGTATTCCATGGCACGAGATGCAGGTACCACTAGCACGGTGTTGAATACGCTGTTTCACCGGGCGATTACGGTAGGTAAAAAAGTGCGAACCGTGACTCGCATTGCTTATAATGCCGTATCGGTGAGTTATGCTGCTGTAGAAATGGCTAAAAGCGTTTGCGGCGAGATGGAGAAAGTGAAAGTCTTGCTGTTGGGCGCGGGGGAAATGGGAGAACTGACCGCGAAGCACTTAGTGGCCAGCGGCGTGCAAACTGTATTTGTATCGAATCGCCGTTATGAGCGGGCGGTGGATTTGGCGAAACGTTTTCATGGTGAGGCCGTCCCCTTTGAATCCTTTTTGCAGCGCGCCGTTGATGCGGACATTATCATTACCTCTACAGGGGCGCCGCATTACATGATTCGCGCCTGGGATATGGCGCACATTATGCCGAAACGCCAAGGGCGGCCGATTGTATTGATCGATATTGCCGTGCCGCGGGACGTAGAGCCAGAGACAGCGGCCATTCAAGGCGTGACCTTGTATAATATTGATGATTTGGAAGCGGTTGTTGAATCCAACTTGCGCCTAAGAGAGCAGGAAGCGAAAGCCGCTGAGGAAATTATTGAAAAAGAGCTGACTGAGCTTGTGTCGAAGTTTCGCTACCTGTCCTTTCAGCCTGTTATGGCGCGTTTAGCGGACAAGGCGGAGCATATTCGCCAGCGGGAGATGAAGCGCGCCTTGACGAAGCTGCCGGATTTACCGCCGGAAGAGATGAAAATCATGGAGAGCATGTCGCGCATGATTATTCGCAAGATGCTGCGCGATCCCATGGTGCGCCTCAATCAGGCTGCTGGCAGTGAACAGGAAGAATACTATCTGGAAGCCATTCGGGAATTATTCAAATTGGATGCAATAGGAGAGGGGAAACACTGTGAGGCAAAGGCTTGTTATCGGTACGCGCGGCAGTAAACTAGCTCTTTGGCAGACGGAGCACATTGCAGAACGTCTGCGGCAGGAGCATGCCGGGCTGGAAGTAGAGTTAAAACGGATTGTTACGACCGGCGATAAAGTGTTGGATGTGCCTTTGGCCAAGATTGGCGGCAAGGGCTTGTTTACCAAAGAGTTGGAAGTGGAGATGCTAAGCGGGCAGATCGACTTGGCGGTACATAGCTTGAAAGATATGCCGACAGAGCTGCCGGAAGGCTTATGCTTGGCGGCTATTACAGAGAGGGCTGATGCCGGAGATGCCTTGGTCAGCCGTGATTATGCCTCCTTAGAAACATTGCCGCTGGGCGCTACGCTGGGAACGAGCAGTCTGCGGCGTAAAGCGCAGCTTTTGCGGCTGCGGCCGGATTTGAAGATGGTTGACCTGCGGGGAAATTTAGATACGCGCTTGAAGAAAGTGCAAACAGGAGAGCTGGATGCCATTGTGCTGGCGGCAGCAGGGCTGAAGCGTTTAGGCTGGGAGCAGGAAATCGCGGAAATCTTAAAACCGGAAATCTGCTTGCCTGCAGTGGGACAAGGCTGTCTGGCAGTGGAAGCGCGAGCTGATGATGCTGAGGTTTTGTCGTTGCTGGCGTTTTTAAATCATAAGCCTTCAAGAGTGGCTGCAGAAGCGGAACGGGCTTTTTTACGCGAAGTGGAAGGCGGCTGCCAGGTGCCTGTAGGCGTATATGCTCAAGAAGAGCAAGGTCAGCTGACGGTTACAGCGGTTATACTGACTTTGGATGGCAAAGAATGCTTAAAAGCCCAGAAATCAGGCTGTAACGAGGATGCGGCAGAACTAGGAGTTGCCTTGGCCAAGCAATTATTGGCCGCAGGGGGCAAAGAGATTTTAGCGGAATTGATGCAAAGCGAGGGAGTATAGATGACACAGCCAACAGTGTATTTGGTCGGAGCTGGCCCTGGAGATTATAAACTGATTAGTGTGCGCGGCTTGGAACTTATTCAGCGGGCGGAAGTCTTGGTATATGATCGTCTGGCTGATGAGCGTCTGCTTGGTCATGCTAGAAAAGACGCGGAGTTTATTTACGTGGGTAAAGCCTCCAGCAATCATGCCATGCGCCAAGAGGATATCAACCAGCTTTTAGTGGACAAGGCGAAGGAAGGCAAGGTGGTAGTCCGCCTTAAAGGGGGCGACCCCTTTGTTTTCGGCCGCGGCGGCGAAGAAGCGCTGACCTTGCGCGCTGCTGGCATTCCTTTTGAAATCGTGCCTGGCATTACTTCTGCTATTTCGGTTCCGGCTTATGCGGGTATTCCGGTTACCCATCGCGGCATTGCCACTTCTTTTGCTGTAGTGACCGGTCATGAGGATCCTACTAAAGGGGAATCCTCTATGCGTTGGGATAAATTGGCTACAGGCACAGATACGCTGGTCTTTTTGATGGGCGTGGAAAACTTGCCCCATATTACGGCCAAGCTGATGGAACATGGCCGCAGCGGTGAAACGCCGGCCGCGGTAATCCGCTGGGGTACCAAAGCGGAGCAGGAAGTATTGGTGACGACCGTAGCGACGGCGGCAGCCGACGTGGCGGCAAAAGGGTTGACGCCGCCGGCGATTTTTCTGGTAGGGGATGTTGTTTCTCTGCGGGATGAATTGGCGTGGTTTGATCAGCGGCCTTTGTTCGGACAGAAGGTGTTGGTGACGCGGGCGCGAGAGCAAGCCAGCTTGCTTACGGCGCGGTTGGAAGAATTAGGCGCTCAATGTGTGGAAGCGCCGGCCATTCAGATTCAACCGCCTGCAAGCTATGAGCCAATGGATGCGGCTATTCAGGAGTTGCAAGGTTATGACTGGCTCATTTTTACCAGCGTCAACGGTGTAGAGTATTTCTTCAATCGCTTGGCGGAGCAGGGCAAAGACGCTCGGGCGCTGGCAGCCGCCAAAGTAGCGGCTATTGGCGTAGCAACAGCGAGCAAGCTGGCGGCTTACGGCATTCAAGCGGATTTGGTGCCGGTGGAGTTTCGGGCGGAAGGTATTATTGAAGCCCTAGAGGGAAAAGTGAAGCCAGGTATGCGCGTTCTGATTCCCAGGGCCACTGTAGCCAGGGAGTTGCTGCCAGAGCAGCTGCGCGCTCAGGGCTTGTCGGTGGATGTAGTGCCTGCGTACCGTACGGTTACGGCGCAGGCGGACGGTGAGGGCCTAAAAGCTTCCCTGGAAGCTGGAGAGTTTCAATGGGTAACGTTCACCAGCTCTTCAACAGTAACTAATTTGTTGAAGCTTTTGGGCGAAGATGGCGCAGCCTTGCTGAAAAAAGCCAAGGTGGCCTGCATCGGCCCGATTACGGCGGAGACCTGCCTGGAGCACGGCATAGAACCGGACGTTATGGCCGGCGAGTATACAATTAAGGGATTGGCTGAAGCCATCCTTACATTTTACGGCGAGGAGATGTAGTTTATGTACCATCCGTATTTGCGTCCCCGGCGGTTGCGCGTGAGTGAAGGCTTGCGTGCTATGGTGCGGGAGACGGTGCTGCAGGTAGAGGATTTGGTATATCCGTTGTTTTTAGTGCCGGGCGAGAAGATTAAAAAGGAAATTTCTTCTTTGCCGGGGCAGTACCACTTATCAGTGGATCAAGCGGTTCTTTTGGCGCAAGAGGCGTGGGGGCTGGGAATTCGCTCAGTGCTTCTTTTTGGACTTCCTTCATATAAGGATGAGCAGGGAAGCAGCGCCTGGGACTTGCAGCAACCGGTGCAACTGGCTATGACGGCGATTAAAAAAGCCTTGCCGGAGATGGTGATTATTGGGGATGTCTGTCTTTGTGAATACACCAGTCATGGGCATTGCGGTCTGCTGGCAGGCGAGACCGTGGATAATGATCCGACGCTGGAACTGTTGGCCAAGGTGGCGGTTAGCCAGGCTAAAGCCGGCGCAGACATTGTCGCCCCTTCGGATATGATGGACGGTCGGGTGCAAGTTATTCGCGAAGCCTTAGACGATGCTGGCTTTGCGCAGGTGTCTATCATGAGTTATGCCGTCAAATACGCGTCCGCGTACTATGGTCCTTTCCGGGACGCCGCGGATTCAGCGCCGCAATTTGGGGACCGCCGCAGCTATCAAATGGACCCGGCCAATGCCAGAGAGGCTTTGCGGGAAGCGGCCCTGGATGTGGAAGAAGGAGCAGACTTTCTAATGGTCAAGCCGGCGTTGGTGTATCTGGATATTGTGCGTCAGATCAAGGATACGTATTTGCTGCCGTTGGCAACGTATAATGTCAGCGGTGAATACGCCATGGTCAAAGCTGCAGCGCAGCAAGGCTGGATTGACGAGAAGAAAATTGTTCTAGAAACGTTGGTTTCGATGAAACGAGCCGGAGCGGATATTATTATTACCTACCATGCCATGGACGCAGCCAAGTGGCTGCTAGAGAATCAGTAAACAAAAGAGAGGTAAGTACTATGAGCTTTTCTTTGCAGCGATCCCAAGAAGCCTTTGTTGCAGCTAAAGCCTGCATTCCCGGAGGGGTAAACAGCCCGGTGCGTTCGTTTCGCAGCGTTGGCGGGACGCCTCCTTTTATTGCGCAAGCGCAGGGCGCCTATATAGAAGACATTGACGGCAATCGTTATATTGACTACATTGGCTCCTGGGGGCCGATGATTTTGGGTCACGCCCACCCGCAAGTCACTGAAGCGCTGGAGAAGGCGATTCGGAAAGGCACCAGCTATGGCGCGCCGACGCTGTTGGAAACAGAGCTGGCGGAGATGGTGCGGCACTGCGTACCGTCGATGGAGCTGGTGCGCATGGTCAATTCCGGCACAGAGGCGACGATGAGCGTGCTGCGTTTGGCTAGGGCTTTTACAGGGCGCAGAAAAATTGTCAAATTTGCCGGTTGCTATCATGGACACCATGACAGTCTGCTGGTCAAAGCCGGCTCCGGTGCGGCCACTTTAGGCGTTCCAGACAGCCCTGGCGTGACTAGCGAAGTGGCAGGTAACACGCTGACTGTGGAATATAATGATCTGCAGGCTCTGACTGCCGCTTTTGAAGCCAATCCGCAGGAAATTGCCGCCGTCATTATTGAACCGGTGGCGGGGAATATGGGCATGGTCTTGCCGCGAGACGGCTATTTGCAGGGCGTGCGGGACTTGACCAGTAAATACGGCGCCTTGCTGATTTTTGATGAAGTTATGACTGGTTTCCGGGTGGCTCTGGGCGGAGCGCAAAGCGTATACGGCATCAAGCCGGACTTGACTTGTTTAGGGAAAATTATTGGCGGCGGCTTGCCTGTCGGCGCCTACGGCGGCCGCAAGGATATCATGGCCTGCATTGCTCCAGCAGGCCCCGTCTATCAGGCGGGAACGCTGAGCGGCAATCCTTTGGCGATGACTGCCGGCATTGCTACGCTGCGTTTACTGATGGAGACCAAAGGGTTTTATGACGAATTGTCTCAAAAGACAGCGACCTTGGCGCAAGGCCTCTATGGTCGGGCGGCTAAATACGCGCTGCCTGTAAGTACTTGCCACTTGGGCGGGATGTTCGGCCTCTTTTTCCATGCAGGACCGGTTTTGGACTATCGGACTGCGCAGCAGGCTGATTTAGATGCTTTCTGCACCTACTTCCATACGCTGCTGGTGCAAGGTATTTATGTGGCGCCGTCGCAGTTTGAGGCAGCTTTCGTTTCAGCGGCTCACAGCGAAAGCGACCTGGAGCGGACGCTGAATGCAGCGGAGCATGCCTTTGCGGCGGTGATGGCAATGAAGGATCATTTTCAGCCGTAAGAAGTAATAAAAAAAGAACTGTGAAATTCTCGAGGGAGGTTTCACAGTTCTTTTCTTATCTGAGGAGGAAGGGGAATGAAAACAATAGTAGGGTCTGCAGAATGTTTGGTTTTTGTTTACGGAACGTTGCAGGAGGGGCAAGCAAACGAGAAGGTGGCGGCTTCGTATGTGCAAAAACGGTGGCGAGGACGTATTAAAGGGCGGCTGTATCATCTTACAGACCGAGGCTATCCGGCAGTGCTTCTTGAAGAAGAAGGAGTGGTCTGGGGAGAATGCTTGCAGCTTAAACAACCAGAGAAGGCACTTCAGGCGTTGGATGCGCTGGAAGAGTATTTTGGGCCGGATGATGTTCGCAATGAATATGACCGCCGCCGCTGCCTTGTTTGCAGCGACGACGGTCAAGAATGGAAAGCCTATGTGTATGTCTGGCCTCAGGGGAAATCCTTGCCCAAGAAGACGACCGTTCTGCCTGAAGGATGCTGGCCAGCTAAAAGACAAATTCAGCGTCCGCCAGCATGCCTGCCTTGAAGGGCGAAGGCGTTTCGCTTGGGAGGGACACCTTAATCGGCTGGCGTTGTCCGGTTGCGCCGGCGGCGGAGGTTTCCAGAACCTCGCCATTAAATGTTTGGCCTGGCAGATCCCGCAGGACGAAATTTACGCTTTGACCGGCTTGCAGTCTGGGGGCGTCGCTTGTGTCCACTCGGACGGTGAGCCATAGTTCGGTATTGGAGATGACCGCCAGCAACGGCTGCCCGGAGGCAACGCTATCGCCAGCGCGAACGCTTAGTAAAGAAACGGTGCCGCTAGTCGGTGCGGTAACGATTTTTTGCTGTTCCAAGGTCTGCAGGGCAGCTAGTTTTTGTTCGGCTTGCTGGATCTGTTGCTGTGCCATGCGAACTTCGTTGGGATCAGGCGGTTGATTGGGAGTTGTGGTCATGATTGGAGTCGCGCTGGCTGCCTGACGGGCTTGTTCGTAGGCGCTGGCGGCGCGATCACGCGCGGCGGCGCTGATGCCGCCTAGTGCATACAATTCTTGCATTTTTTGGTAATGCTGGGCGGCTTGCTCCAGGCGCGCTACAGCGCCGCTGTCAATACTGCCGCCTGTTTGCAGCGGTTGACCTCGGCGGCCTTGGCTGACCTGTGCGTAAAGCGCCCGGGCGGCAATAAGCGCGGCTGAAGCGTCTTCTTTTTGCTTTTCTAATTCAGGAAAGTGCAGTGTGAGCAAGGGGGTTCCCTTTTCGACGACGTCGCCGTCTTTTACGAGAACTTCTAAAATTTGACCGGAAGACCGAGCTGTTTGGCTATAGAGAGCTCCTTGAATGCGGGCGTCCGAACTTTTTAGGGTAGAGGTGTTTTGGTACCAGAAATACACTCCCAAGGCCAACCCTATGGCTAAGAGAACAACCGTAAGCACCCGCAAAGCGAAAGCGGCGCGTGGTGATAATAAATCATCGCTATTGGTGTCTGACATGTAGATGCTCCTTTACTTATGCTGATTCAATCAATATAGATTAGTGCAGTCTATCCCGTCTTTTGATTTCGGCGTAGCTTAGTCAGTTCCTGCAGGCATAGCAAAAAAGTCATCATTTCGACACAATGCGGCGAAAGTCTGGTAAAGCAGAGGCTCTCTGGCAGGGTTCATGCTATAATGAAATGGAAAAGAAAGCGTAAGCGGTACACCACACAGTGCTTGATTTTGCAGGCGTGCATGCGGAAATGAGGCGATAGCTGCCATGTGGTTGAAAGTGCAAGGAGACGTGGAGGCGGTTATGAAGCAAGCCCGAAAAATTCTTGAAGCTCTGACCCAGGAAGGTTGGCAAGCCTATATGGTAGGCGGTGCAGTGCGGGATTTGTTCCTCGGCGTGAACCATATTGATGTTGATATCTGCACGAATGCCAAGCCGGACGATATTCGCGCTATGGCTATCAGGCGGGGCTGGAAGACCAGCGACGTGGGAGCGAGATTCGGCAGTGTGCTGGTTGTAATTGCAGGCATTCCTTATGATGTCACTACTTTCCGCCGGGAAGAATATGGCGAAGACAGCCACAGGCCGAAAAAAGTGGAGTGGGGCGACTCCTTGTTGGAAGACTTAAGCCGCCGGGACTTTACGATTAATACCTTATGCCTGGATGTGAACGGCGATTTATATGATCCTTTTGGCGGTTTGAGCGATTTGCGTTTAGGACGTATTCGGGCGGTAGGCGAGGCTACGGTTCGTTTTGCCGAAGATGGTTTGCGCATGTTTCGAGCCGCCCGATTTATGGCGCAGTTGGGTTTTTCTTTAGATACGGACATTTTCCCGGCCATTGTAGCCAACCGAGAGCGGGTGAGGGGGTTATCGGTGGAACGGGTGCGCAATGAATTGGAGAAGACTCTCCTGGCTAGGCATGCAGCGAAGGGAATTCATGTTTTGCGCATGACCGGGCTGCTTGCCGAAACTTGTCGGGCAAAAGACGAGGGCGTGGCGCAGAACGTGCCTATTTTGCCGGAACTTATGCATCTATATCAACTGCCGCAAAATCCGAAGCATCATCGTTTGAATGCATGGCGTCATGTATTGGATACAGTGGAACGGATTGAGCCGCAGTTGGAGTTGCGTTGGGCGGCGCTGCTTCATGATGTGGCGAAGGGATTGCCAGGAGTGCGGGGGGTAAACGCGCAGGGCGAGTGGACGGACCATCGTCATGACGTGGTAGGCACGGAACTTGCAGAAAATATACTAAGCCGCCTGCGTGTAGATCCGCAAGTGGCTAAACGTGCAGTGTGGCTGGTTAGAAACCATATGCACGCGCCGGATTTGTCGCGTAAATCCGTGGTGCGCTGGCTGCGCAAACGCGCGGTCGCGTTCCGTGACGTAGAGGAGTTACGGCAAGCAGTAATGCAGCTTTTTGCTTTATATTGGGCGGATGCGACAGCGACGCGCACGAAGCCGAACGATTCGTTAGAGCAGTTGTTGCAGAAGGTGGAGCCCATTTTGCAACAGACGCCCTTTTTTGTCTCGCAGCTGGCCATTTCCGGCGGCGACATTGCGGCGGAGTTGGGCAGAGGGCCGCAAGTTGGGGCGTTTCAGAAAAATTTGCTGCAGCGCATTCAAAGCGGAATGCTAAAAAATGAAGCAGACGTTTTGCGGCAGGCCTTGTTGTTGCGCAAGGAACGGCAAAAGCAATTGCAGTGACCTCCAGAGATTGCTATAATATAAGAATGAGATTTGCCAAAGAACAAAGACAGTGATGTTTAGGTTTAGGAAGGACAGGTGCGAAGCATGGAGACAGCCTGGCTGCAGGACGGAGTCGCCTTTTTTCAAACATATGGTTTATGGGGGCTGCTGGCCGTGGCATTCATGGAGTCTTTTATTTCTCCCATTTTACCGGATTTACTGCTGATCCCCATGGCGCTGGCTAATCCAGAACAAGCGATCTGGTATGCCGTCTGGACGACCCTTACTTCGGTTTTGGGCGGTTTTATCGGCTATTATGGCGGCCATCGCTTTGGTGAACCCGCATTGCGGCGTATTGTTCCAGAGCGGCATTTAGAGACAATCCGCTGTTGGATGGAAAAGTATGGCGCCTTGGCGGTGTTTTTGGCGGCTATGTCGCCGATTCCTTATAAGTTTGTTTCCATTAGCGCTGGCGCTTTTCGTGTAAATTTGGGCCTTTTTTTTGTCTTTTCTTTTTTGGGACGCGCGAAACGGTTTTTGGTGGAGGGGCTGTTGATTTACTATTATGGATCCCAAGCGCTGGCCATGTTTGAAAAGTATAAGACCGAAGCAATTATCGGCTTTGTACTTGTAAGCGTTTTGATGGTCCTTGGAGTCTACCTATTTCGCCGGCATAAAATGCAGGCTCGTGTGGCAGTATCAGCAGAAGCTAGGAGGCAGGAGCTATGAAGATAGAAGCAGACGAAAACGCGCTGCAGGGGCGTGAATTGGATGAGGCGGCAGCAGTGGCTAGCGGCGCCTATTGCTGGGTTACGCATACCTTGCAGTTTAGTGCGGAAATGGCGGTAAAATGGCTGATGGCGAAAGAAACGCTGGCTGCCTTTAAGGGCATGTATCGTCCCATGCGCGAAGAAGAATGGGACGATCTAAAGCACCGCCAAGACTATGCGGAAGAAGTGCCTTGCTTTTCCACTGACGAGGCGGCTGCAGAGAAATTGTACGCTCTTTTGCAGCAACAAGGGCGGCAGATAGAAAGAAAGAACATGCCTGCGGGCGTGGCTGCTGTTTGCGGGGAAGCAGAAGCGGTTGCTGCTGCTTGGCCGGAAGCGCTGACTCGCTTAACGTTGCTTTTAAAAAGTTGCTGATTAATTTAATAAGGGAATATTGACGCAATTCAAGTCTTTTGCTAATGTTTAAATGAAAGAGTTGGACAAGCAGAGCTGTTTAATGACGGTTCGGCTTGAAAGACTACCTTCCTTGCTTGGGCGTTTTTAAGACGAACCAATGAGGAAGAGGCGGCGCAAGGCAGCTGTTTTGGCAGGTTAACCTGTTCTTAGTGACGTGTTGTGCAGCACCTGAGCCAGGCAGGACTGCAACTGAGACGTTAGCATGGCTGCGCGGGGTCGCGAAAAAAAGCATTCGCAGAAGATGAGGTTCTGCGAATGCTTTTTTTTAGCAAGGGAGAAGGAAAGGACAGGGGGGCCAAAAATGGACGTCAGCGCAACAAAATTGGATGCGAAAATGCTCGACTCGATCGTGAAACGAACGGTAGAAGCGATTGAGGAAAGCAAAAGCGAGATATATGATGTGTATGAAGCCGCTTGCGGCGAGGTGGAAAAGCTGCGCCGGGATTTGCTGCGCCTGAAAGAAGAGGCGGCAACTACCATTGATCGCGTAGACAAGCTGGAAATCAAGGAGAAGCAAGCTCGCATTAACTTGATGGAGGTAAGCAAATGCTTTCGTCAGTTTAGTGAAGAGGACGTTCGCAAAGCCTATGATATGGCGCGAGATTTACAGGTGGAGCTGGCGGTAGCCAGAGAATGCGAGCTGAATCTGCGCTTGCGCCGGGATGAAATGGAGCTTCGTTTGCGAACGCTGGAGCTGACGGCGCACAAGGCGCAGCGTCTGGTTTCGCAGGTAGGGGCTGTTCTGGGCTATCTGGGGACGCAAATGGATGATGTAGTGGTGCATATCGAATCATTGCAGCAGACCCAGCGCCTGGGGGCGCAGATTATTCACGCCCAGGAAGAGGAACGGCGTCGCGTGGCCCGGGAAATTCACGACGGTCCGGCGCAGACTATGGCGAATTTGGTATTTCGCACGGAAATTTGCGAACGTATGGTAGATCGCGATAGTCAGCGAGCAAAAGCGGAGCTGGCTGATTTGCGAGAGCAGGTACGAGGCTGTTTGCGGGAGGTGCGCAAAATTATCTGCGACTTACGCCCGATGTCCTTAGACGATTTAGGCTTGGTAGCGACCTTGAAAGGGCTTTGCCAGAGCTGCCGGGAGCAAAGCGGCATAGAAGCGCAGCTGCGTGTGATTGGCAAAGAAGTAAGCATGGACGCCTATCGGGAGACGGCTGTTTTTCGTATCGTACAGGAGGCCTTGCATAATGTGGAAAAACATGCCAAAGCGAAACAGGTTCAGGTGGTCATGGAATACCGTCCGAAAACATTGCAGGTCTTGATTCAGGACGACGGGATAGGTTTTTCTTTGGATGAAAAGATTTCCGACGAATGCTTCGGGTTACTGGGGATGCGAGAGCGCGCTAACATTTTAAAAGGGGATTTGCGTGTTCAGTCTGAGCCAGGAGCGGGAACACAGCTGTTTTTGAAAATCCCATTGGAAGAAACGGACGAATTAGAGTAAGGGTAGTGCATCAGGACGGTTCTGGAAGAGGCATTCTTTCTGCAGGCCGTCCTTTGCTATTGTAGAACTTGGTTTTATCAGTCTCCAAAGGAAATGCCCAGATTTTTAGCAGTTTGCACAAGCTCGCCGTGAATGGGGACGGTTTTAAGTTCGCCGACCGCGCTTGCTAAGGGGACAGAGACGATCTCGGAGCCATGCAGGGCGGTCATGCAGCCGAATTTTCCGTCTAGCAGGCATTGGACGGCCGCTGTTCCATAGCGGGAGGCCAAAAGACGGTCAAAAGCAGTGGGAGAGCCGCCTCGTTGCAGGTGGCCTAGGATAGTAACCCGCGTTTCCAAGGTAGTAAGCGCTTCGATATCATTGGCCAGATGGTGGCTGACGCCTCCTAAACGCTGCGGATCGGGGCTGCCTTCTACCAAACGTTGGATGGTATAGCTGCCGCCCAGCGCTTTGGCTCCTTCCGCAACGACAATGATACTGAAGCTTTTTCCTAAAGAGCGCCGTTTTTTGATGGCCGTGATGATTTTTTTGATGTCATAAGGAATTTCCGGGATCACAATCACATCCGCGCCGCCGGCAATGCCGGCCTGTAAGGCAATCCAGCCTGTGTAGCGTCCCATTACTTCCAAAAGCATGACCCGATGATGGGATTCGGCGGTAGTATGTAATCTATCAAGGGCGTCTACGGCGGTAGTGACAGCAGACTCGAAGCCAAAGGTGTAGTCTGTGGCGGATAAATCATTGTCAATGGTTTTGGGAACGCCGACAATGGGGACCCCTAAAGCGGCAAATTGGTTGGCGATATGCAAAGAGCCGTCGCCGCCGACGACGATAAGGCCGTCGATTTCCCATTGTTTCAAATGATCCAGAACGTCCTGGCTTTTATCGACATAGATGCATGCTTCGCCGCTTTTGCAGGCATAGGAAAACGGGTTGTCGCGGTTGGTTGTGCCTAAAATGGTGCCGCCGCGATGTAAAAGACCGCTGACGCTTTGGAGATTCAAGCGTAGGGTTTTGCCATGAATTAAACCGGAAAAGCCATTTTTTATGCCAGTGACTTTAATGTTATGCTGTGAGGCCATTTTGACAACGCTGCGGATGACGGCGTTAAGGCCAGGGCAATCGCCGCCGCCGGTAAGAATCGCTATATGCTTCATACAGATGCTCCTTTTAGTGGTATACTGAACATGAAGTTCTGCATAGTTGTGCAGATTTCCTCTGTTTGTGTCAAGTCTGATGAAGTGCAAGGAGAATACATGGATCAAAGTCGCTTGCCTTTGGTAAAGGCGTTGGAACAGTATATCGGGGAGAACGCGCTGCGCCAGCATATGCCGGGACATAAAGGCGGCCTGGGAGCGCCGCAGCCGGCGCAGGATCTGCTGGGCGTTAAGCTGTGGCAGGCGGATGTGACGGAGATTGCCGGTCTGGATGATTTACAGGAGCCGGAGGGCTGCATTGCCGAAGCGCAAAGCCTGTTGGCCGATCTTTACGGAGCGGCGGCTTCTTTTTTTCTGATCAATGGCAGCAGCGTTGGAATTGCAGCGTTGCTTTTAGCCTGCCTGCAGCCGGGAGATGAAATTTTGGTGCCGCGCAATGCGCATCGCGCTGTATTGTCAGGGTTGATCTTGTCCGGGGCTAAGCCGATCTTTGTGCAGGTGCGTCAAGACGAACCCAGCGGCATGCCGCTGGGGCTGGATGCCGCTGATTTTTTACAAGCTGTAGAGAAGCATCCCCAAGCCAAAGCGGCTTTTTTTGTCAGTCCGACGTACCAAGGCGTGACTGGCGATTTAGCGGCGTTGATTCGAATTTGCCGCACGCACGGACTGCTGGCCCTTGTCGATGAAGCCCATGGCGTTCATTTTCCTTGGCTGCCGGATGGCTCTTTACCTACGGCTTTGCTCTGCGGCGCAGACGCTTGCGTGCAAAGCGCACATAAACTGGCCGGATCACTGACGCAAAGCTCCTGGCTTCATGTGGGGCAAGATAGTGCGCTGGATGTGGGACGGCTGAAAAGCGCCTTGCAGTGGCTGCAGTCTTCCAGTCCCAGCTATCTTCTGATGGCCTCTTTAGATGCGGCGCGCTGGCAACTGGCCCAAGAGGGTAAAAAAAGGCTCCGCCAGCTTTGGGAGCAGGCGGAGCAGCTGCGTCGCCGCTGGCAAGCCTTGGCGGGCGTAGATATAGTTGGCGGCGTGGCGGGGACGCTTGCGGCGCCGTTTCAAATGGATATTACGAAGATTACGCTGGCCGTGCGAGGCTGGTCGGGGCACGCTGCGGCCGCTCAATTGCGACGTCAGGGCATTGCTGTGGAATGGGCGGATGAAACGCGGCTGTTGCTGCTGCTGTCCCTGGCTGATGTCGAACAGGACTGGGAGCGTTTGGGACAAGCGCTGTCTCAGTTATTGCAGCTGCCGGCTCCCGGATATTTTTCAAAAGAAACAATGGCGTTGCCGCCGGTTCCGCCGCAACGGATGACGCCGCGAGAGGCGGCTCTGACGGACTATCGCAGTGTGTTGCTGCAAGAGGCGCAAGGGCTGATCGCCGGGGAAGCAATCACTCCTTATCCGCCGGGGATTCCCCTTGTTTTACCGGGGGAAGAATTAACGGCGGAAGTGCTTGCTTGGATTACAGCCTGTAAGCGTCAAGGGCAGCATATGTCAGGTATGGCTGATACTACTTTGGGGACGATAAGGGTGGTATGGAAATGAGAAAAGGAAAACTTCTGATTTTAGAAGCAGGCGATGGTTGCGGTAAAGCTACGCAGACGCGCTTATTAGTGGAGGCGTTGATCAAAGCGGGGCATAAGGTGCGCAAGGTGTCTTTCCCTAATTATGACAGTCCTGCGGCTGGGGCCATCAAGATGTATCTGGCAGGGGAGTTCGGACAACGTGCGGCTGATGTCAATCCATATGCGGCTGCTTCGTTTTATGCCGTTGACCGTTTTGCTTCCTATCATACGGATTGGGGCGAATTTTATCGGCAAGGCGGTATTGTTATCGCCGATCGTTACGCAACGTCCAATATGGTGCATCAAGCGGTCAAAGTGCAGCCAGGGGAGCAAAGAGAGGCTTTTTTAAAGTGGCTGTGGGAATTGGAATTTGAAAAATTTTCCCTCCCTGTGCCGGATGCGGTTTTCTTTTTGGATGTTCCCCCTGCGCTCAGTGCAGCATTGATCGCCGCTCGAGAAAGTGAACAGCGCAAGCGGGACATTCATGAGCAAGATACGGCGTATTTGGACGCCTGCTACTCCTTATACCGGCAATTGGCCGTACAATACGGTTGGCAGCAAGTGAACTGTGCGCCCCAAGGAAAACTGCGCTGCATTGAAGAGATTCACAAGGACATTCTCAATAGAGCCTTAGAGCTCTGCGCTTGGGACGGCTAAAAAGAGCGAGGGCCCATCCGGGGATGCTGCACCGGACGTAAAGAAAGGCGGGCTGCCAAACGGGCTGCTTCTTCTAAAGAAAGGTCCTGGTAAGATTCGTGAGATTCAAAAATGCAGACGCCAGGTTCGCTGCCTACTTCTCCCGCGGGCAAATAAACGTATTCTTGATTCGTCGTATCTCCATAAATAATGCCGGCCAAGAGTTCGCCGGCAATCATGCGGCTCATAAAAAGCCTCCTTTTTTTGCATAATCGGACTAATTATAGCATAACTTGTTTAGTAGGCATATTTTCTCCGGCGAGATCATCCGATATAATATAAAAGTGTAACAAACTGGCTGCTGTTCATGGAATCGCTTGCCAGTGGTTCCATAAGGAGGATGAACGATGAAAATTGATCCGAGAGGCATTTCCTCCATTCCCTTGCCCAAAGAAAAAGAAAGCGGCCAGCGCGCCGAAAAAAGCGGGCGGAGTTTTTCCGCCAGTTTGAGCAAAGCCAATGATGATGGCTATATGGAACGCATGGGAAAACTGCTGGACGATATCACGGCGCAAGGAGAGCAGTTAGGGCAAGTGCCGACCTACGGGGAACTAAAAAAGTACCGTCAATTGGTGCAGCGCTTTGTGGGCGAAGCCGTAGGACGTATGTACAATCTGCAATCGCAGACAGGGTGGGACCGTTTTGGACGCCGGAAAGTATACACGCTGGTAAAGCAGATTGACGAAAGCTTGTCCGGTTTGACGGAAGATGTGCGGCAGGGGCAGTCGCAGCAATTGGAGATCATGGGGAAACTGGATGCCATCCGCGGCATGCTGGTAGATCTTTATACATGATGCTGCGCTGGGAATCCTTAAAGGGACAAGATGCTGCCGTTACAGCCTTGCAGCAGATGCTGCGTCAGGAACAATCGCCCCATGCTTTTTTATTCACTGGTATTGACGGAGTAGGCAAACGGTTGGCGGCCAAGACGCTCATCGCGGCATTATTGTGCCAGGAGCAAGACCACCCTTGCGGCGTTTGTTCCTCCTGTCGGCAGGTGGAACTGGAGGAGCACGCTCAACTGCAGGTGCTGCGGCCGGAAGGAACAGCCATAAAAATCAGCCAAATACGCGCCCTGTTGCCGCGTTTGTTGCTGAGCGGCGGCCAGGCGCGTTTTTTTGTGCTTATTGACGGCGCCGAACTGATGAATCAGGAAGCCGCCAATAGCTTGCTGAAAATGTTGGAAGAACCTCCGGCAGGAGTTTATTTTATGCTATTGGCGCAACGGGTGGAACAATTGCTGCCGACAGTGCGATCGCGTTGTTGCCTGGTGCCGTTGCAAAAGTTAGCGGCGCCGCTTCTTAAGGATATGCTGCAGGGCAGGGGCTTTGCGCCGGAAGCAGCCGCCTTGGCTTCTAGCGTAGCTTCTGGCAGCCTGGGGGAGGCCTTGCTCTTTTTAGAAGAAGGCCGGCAGACCTTGCGGGATGAGGTATGGCAGGCGCTGCAGGCCGGCGGTAGGGCGGCTTGGCGTCTTGGTGAGCTTTGGGGCAAGGAGGAGCGGCCGCAGGTTCAACTGCGATTACGCTATCTTTCCTTGCTGTTACGTGATATGCTGGTACTGCGGCAACAGGCGGCGATACCATTATTTCATCCGGACCTGGAGCAAGAGTTGCATCAGGAGTCTCAGCAGTGGACTGATAAGGGATTGACGCAGGCCTTGCATGCCGTTGAGGAAACACGCAGAAATATACGGTTTCACGCCGTGCTGCGGCTGGCCTTAGAGGCATTGTGGCTTGCCGTGAGTGAAGCGAAGGAGGGTTCGGGTTTTTATGCCGAAGGTAATAGGCGTTCGTTTTAAAAAAGCGGGCAAGATTTATTATTTTGCTCCTAGCGAGGGAACATTGGCGTTAGGTGACGCTGTCATTGTGGAAACAGCCAGAGGACTGGAATTTGGCGAGGTGGTCATACCGGTACGGGACGTGGAAGACGAAAGCGTAGTGCAGCCGTTGAAGTCGGTGCTGCGCAAAGCCAACCACAAGGATAAGGAAAAAGTTAAACAAAACAAGGCGAAGGAAGAGGAAGCCTTCAAGGTTTGTGAAAAAAAGATTGAAGAGCACAAACTGCCAATGAAATTGGTGGATGTAGAATATACTTTTGATGTTAATAAGATTATCTTCTATTTTACCGCCGACGGACGGATTGATTTCCGGGAGCTTGTTAAGGATTTGGCGGCCGTATTCCGCACGCGGATCGAACTACGTCAGATTGGTGTTCGGGATGAAGCCAAAATGATGGGCGGTATAGGCTGCTGCGGGCGGCCCTTGTGCTGCGCTACGTTCTTGGGTGATTTTGAGCCGGTATCTATTCGCATGGCTAAGGAACAGAATCTTTCTTTAAATCCTACGAAAATTTCCGGCATTTGCGGACGATTGATGTGTTGCTTGAAGTATGAGAGCGATGGATATCGCAAATGCTGCAAGAAGGCTCAGCCGCCGAAGATAGGCAGTACTGTGATGACGCCGCAAGGAGAAGGCAAAGTGACCATTGTCAGCAATAACAAGCATATGGCGACGGTGGAATTGGCGGATCAGGGCGGTACCGTGCAGCTGTCCTGGGAAGAAGTGGCGGAAAAAGCATGATCGGAGTACGTCTGCGCCGCCCAGAGCGGGTAGACGATTTAGGCCTGGGAGGGCTGCGCATTATTCAGCATCCCAGGTCTTTTTGCTTTTCCCTGGATGCGGTGTTGCTGGCTCATTTTGTACGGCTGCGTCCGCAAGATCAGGTAGTGGATCTGGGAGCGGGAAACGGCGCTATTTCTTTGTTGCTGGCTGCGCGAGGCGCCAGAGCGGTAGCCGCGGTGGAATTAGATGAGGCAGCGGCCAGCCGGGCGGCGCGGAGCATTCAACTGAGCCGGCGCAACGGCCAAATTCAAGTGCATTGCGGCGATTATCGCCAGGCGCTGCCACAGCTGCCGGGCGGTATTTGGGATGTTGTTGTTGCCAATCCTCCTTATTTTCAGCCCGCAAGAGGGCGGGGCAGCGTACAAAAGGGTCTGGCCCGTCAGGAAGTAACGGCGACGTTGGCGGATGTGCTGAAAGCGGCGCGGCGTTTGGTGCGGTTTCGGGGCCGTGTGGCCTTGGTGCATCGGGCGGACCGAATGGTGGATGTACTGGCTGTGATGCGGGAAGTGAATTTGGAGCCTAAACGCTTACAGCTAGTGCAGCCCCGAGAGGGAGCGCCGGCTAACTTGCTGTTGGTAGAAGGCATACATGGCGGGAAGCCGGGGCTGGAGGTAATGCCGCCTCTGGTGGTATATGAAGCCGACGGCTCCTATACGGCGCAATTGCGGATCTGCTATGAGGCTGCGCCGGCGCAGCTTTAATGAGAATGAGGAGGATTAGTCATGCATCCGGGAATGTTGTATTTATGCCCGACTCCTATTGGCAATCTGGAAGATATTACTTTGCGCGTGTTGCGCGTGTTACGGGAAGCGGATGTGGTAGCGGCGGAAGATACGCGCCATTCCCGTAAGCTGCTCACTCATTTTGAAATTCATAAACCGCTGGTAAGTTATCACGAACACAATAAAGCGGAGCGCGGTCCGGAACTGCTGCAGCGTCTGCTGGCTGGCGAAAGCATTGCTCTTGTTAGTGATGCAGGTATGCCGGGTATTGCTGATCCAGGAGCGGATCTTGTCAGGCTGGCGCTTGATGCAGGTGTGCCGGTGGTGCCGTTGCCAGGCGCCAATGCGGCGTTGACCTCGTTGATTGCGTCCGGGCTGCCAAGCGAGCAGTTTCAGTTTTTGGGTTTTTTGCCCAAAACAACTAAAAAAAGAAGAGCTCTTTTGGAAGAAGCCGCCTCGTATCCTGGGACGCTGATCTTTTACGAAGCGCCCCACCGGTTGTTGGCTACCTTGAAGGAACTGCAAAGCGCCTTTGGTAATCGCCAGGCGGTAGCGGTGCGGGAGCTGACCAAAAAATTTGAGGAATTTGTACGAGGCGACTTAGCTTCCATAGAGGCGCATTTTCAGACCGTTGCGCCGCGGGGTGAGTTTACTTTGCTTTGCGCTGGCGCAGAACCTAAAGCAGCAGATGCGGCGCTTGAGGCGGACCCCTCCGCCCAAATCGCGGAGGCTGTAGCGGAAGTGGAGCGCTTGGTGGCGGCAGGAGAACATAAAAAAGACGCTATCCGTAAGATAGCGTCTCAAAAAAAACTGGGCCGTCGTGATTTGTACCAAGCCGTCATCAAAGAGGCTGTAGAATCTTAAATGGCCTCTCCTACGGAAAGGGCACACTGTTTGCAGACATTTTTACCGCGGAAATTAGTAATGCCATCCGCGCTGCCGCAAAAGATGCAAGCTGGTTCGTATTTGCGCAAAACAATGCGGTCACTGTCAACGTAAATTTCCAAAGCGTCTTTTTCGGCGATGTCGAGGGTTCTGCGCAATTCGATGGGCAGAACCACGCGACCGAGTTCATCCACCTTACGAACGATACCTGTAGATTTCATGAGATAAATCCTCCTTGCTTAATCTGAGAAAATCGACAAATGGGAGAATGTCTTTTATAATAGAAAAGGTCATTCTCTCAACCTGGAATCAGCGTAACAAAAATGAAAAATCCTGTCAAATAAGGGAAATGTCACAAAAGGCTTGTCAAGAGTTATTTTTCTTCTTTTCTTATATGTACGAAATGACGTCTAAATGCTTAAAAATAGAGAAAAAGTGTTTTGAAAACGGCAAGTAATATGGAAATATACTGGAAAAGTAGGTATAGAGTACTTCTGTGGGAGAATATGGCAAAGTTGGTTGCTGCGAAAAAAGGAAGAAGATTACAAAAGAGAAAGGTTGGATTACCATGGGAAACAGTTCTAAGTATTATATTTCTACTCCCATTTATTACCCGAGTGATCGGTTGCATATTGGTCATGCTTACTGCACGACCATTGCGGACAGCTTAGCAAGATACCAGCGCTTGGAAGGCAAAGAAGTATTTTTTCTGACAGGTTCTGACGAGCATGGTCAGAAAATCCAGCGTAAAGCAGAAGAAAAAGGCGTAACACCTATTGGTTATGTTGACGGCATTGTTGCTTCTTTTCAACAGCTGTGGCGCAAATTAGGCATTTCTAACGACGATTTCATCCGCACGACCCAGGAGCGCCACTATAAAGTTGTACAGCACATTTTCCAGACCATTTACGAACAGGGCGATATTTATAAGTCCGCCTATGAGGGATGGTATTGCACGCCTTGCGAAACGTTCTGGCTGGAGCGGCAATTGCAGGACGGCAAATGTCCGGATTGCGGACGACCGGTGGAGGTCGTGCAGGAGGAAAGCTATTTCTTCCGTATGTCCAAATACCAGGACCGTCTTTTAAAGCATATTGAAGAGAATCCAGACTTTATTCAACCTGCTTCTAGGCGCAATGAAATGATTAATTTCATCAAAAGTGGTCTGGAAGACTTGTGCGTATCCCGGACAACCTTTGACTGGGGCATTCCGGTGCCTTTTGACAAAAAACATGTGGTTTACGTTTGGTTTGACGCTTTGTCCAACTATTTGACCGCAGCCGGTTATCTGGATAATCCGGAGAAATTTGCGAAGTTTTGGCCGGCGGATGTTCATTTGGTCGGCAAAGAAATTGTCCGTTTTCATTCGATTATTTGGCCGATTATTCTCATGGCCTTGGATTTGCCCTTGCCGAAGAAAGTCTATGGTCATGGCTGGCTGGTGGTGGACGGAGATAAAATGTCCAAGTCTAAAGGAAATGTCATTGATCCGGTGGCATTGATTGATGGATTTGGCCCTGATGCCATCCGTTACTTCTTGTTGCGGGAAATTGCCCTGGGTAATGACGGGAATTTTTCAAGAGACGCTCTTATTGGACGGATTAACGCCGATTTGGCCAATGACTTGGGAAATTTACTTCACCGCACGCTCAGCATGATCGAACGCTTTCAGGGCGGCAAGATCTTGCAGGGGCGTACAGAAGAGGCTGTAGATGCTTCCTTGCGGCAACTGACCGAGAAAACACTGGCGGATTATCGCGTCGCCATGGAAAAAATGGATTTAACCGAAGCTTTGAAATGTGTTTGGGCTTTAATTGGCCGCAGCAATAAATACATTGACGAGACGGCTCCGTGGGCGCTGGCGAAGAAGCCGGAGCAGGCGGATCGGCTGGCGGCGGTATTATATCATTTAGCGGAGACCTTGCGTCAGACGGCGGTTTTGATTGCTCCTTTCCTGCCGCACACGGCGCCGCGCATTTGGGCGCAGCTGGGGTTGACCTGGGACTGGGCTTCTGTTCAAATGGCGGATATGGCCTGGGGCGGACTGCCGGAGGGAACGCAGGTAGCAGCGGCGGAACCATTGTTCCCGCGTATTGAAATCGAGAAGGAAGAAACTGCGGCTGCAGAAATCCCTGCCAAGGCAAAGCAGGCGGCAGCGCCGCAGAAGGCGGCTTCTGCGGCGGAGAACGGTGAAATTTCCATTGATGACTTTGGCCGCATGGATTTGCGGGTAGCCAAAGTCATTGCCGCAGAAAAAGTACCCAAGGCGGACAAATTGCTCAAACTGACGGTGGATTTGGGAGAGGAAACCCGTACGGTAGTTTCGGGTATTGCCCAGCATTATGAGCCGGAAGCGCTTGTGGGCAAGCAAGTGGTGTTGGTGGCCAACTTGAAAGCCGCCAAAATTCGCGGCGTTGAATCTAGAGGCATGGTATTGGCTGCGTCTTGCGATGGCGCGCTGCAGGTTGTAGAAGTTCCCGGCATGGCTCCTGGAAGCAAGGTGAAGTAAGCATGCTTTTTGACTCGCATGCTCATTTGGATGATGAAGCCTTTGATGCTGACCGTGACGAAGTAATAGCCAGGGCGCTGTCGAATGGCCTGGCCGGCATGGTAAATCCAGGGTCTTGCATGAAAAGCTCCGCCGCCGCTTTGGCGCTGGCGGAGCAGCATGCGGCGATTTACGCAGCCGTCGGCATTCATCCGCATGACGCTGATTCGGCGGATGAGGCGGCTTACGAACAATTGCTTCAATGGTCGCGGCATCCTAAAGTAGTTGCGATTGGCGAGATTGGGTTGGATTATCATTATGACTTTTCGCCTCGTTCGGTGCAGCAAGAGGTATTTGTCAAACAGCTGGCCTTGGCCAAGGAATGTGATTTGCCGGTGATTCTTCATGACCGGGAGGCGCATGGCGATATATTGCGTTTGGTCAAAGAAGCGGGCCGCGGCGTGCGCGGCGTGTTCCACTGCTTTTCCGGCAGCCTGGAGATGGCAAGAGAAGTGCTAAAGCTGGGCTTTTATCTTTCCGTGGGCGGGACACTGACTTTTAAAAATGCAGCTAAACTGCCGGAGGTTGTTAAAGAAGTTCCTTTTGAGCGATTATTGCTCGAAACGGACAGCCCGTATTTGACGCCGGCGCCTTATCGCGGACGGCGCAATGAACCGCTGCATGTGCGGCTGGTAGCGGAGAAAGTTGCGGAACTGCGGGGACTGAGCGTGGAAGAAGTGGCCAGGCAGACGACGGCCAATACCTATCGATGTTTTGGCATTGCTCAATAAGAGTGCTGCTGTATAAATGGAAAAGAGGGCGCGCCTTGAGGCTGCGCCCTCTTTTTGTCAGTATAATGCAACTTTTTTCAACGCTCTTGACGATGTCCTTCTAGGTAAGAGACAATGTGAGTGGAAGATAATTCGCAGGAGGAATTCTTATGACAATGCTGGAACAGGTTCTGGCGGCTAATGAACAGTTTATACATAGCCTGCCGCAGGCGTATTGCGAGTGTCATACCAATGAAGCAGGCTGTCCCTGCGGTGCCGGAGAGGTCAGTAAATATCCAAATCGGCAATTAGCGATTTTTACTTGCATGGATACGCGTCTGGTGGATTTTTTAGAACCGGCCTTGGGCATCGAACGTGGTCAAGCTAAGGTAATTAAAACTGCTGGCAATACAGTGACAGGACCTTTTGGGGCCGTTGTGCGCAGCTTGTTGATTGCTATTTATGAACTGGGTGTGCAGGAAATCATGGTGATTGGTCATGAGGACTGTGGTATGGCTCATAGTACGTCACAAGACTTAAAGGCTAAGATGATTGCCAGAGGCGTTCATCCCAGCGCAATCAAGATGATTGAAGGCGATTTGGAACATTGGGTGGATCAATTTCATCATCCGGTGGAGAATGTAAAGCAGACGGTTGCTGCGATCCGTAGTAATCCATTGGTGCCTGTCGATGTGCCGATTCACGGCCTGCTTTTTGATCCGAAGACCGGCAAAGTGGCGGTTCTAGTAGACGGTTACGAGGAAATAAGCAAATAAGCAAGAAAAAAGCGCCTCTGGCGAGGCGCTTGGCAGCTTAGGAGTTACTTTCTCGAGCGGCTGAGAAATTTGATGAACTTTGTACTGGTATCTTTGACCCGGCGCAGCGGATTGCCTAACGTGCGCGTTTTCGGTTTCATGTCGCTGATCGAGCCGAAATCGCCGCGGCGGATATTGGTGGTTTTGAGTTTGGTCGGTTTAAACTGTCGGCGCAATGTTTGCAGCGCTTTGGTGGGCAAGGCTGCTTCACTGAAGGTGAAAATGTCGACAGCCGCGTAGCCTAAATGCGGATAGGTATGTACGCTGATGTGGCTTTCCGTCAAAAGCGCAATGGCTGCGACTCCCTGAGGCGTCAGAGGATGATCGGTGTATTGCAGAAGTGTTAATTGGCCTTCGGCAATAGCGGCTAAAACGGCTTGCTTGATATAGTCCCGATCATCAAGCAACTCAAATTTGCAGCCGTACATATCGGCTGTGATGTGCTTACCGATGACAGTCATTCGACTTCACTCACTTTCCCTTTGCAACGTTTGGCTTTGCCACTGAAAAAACAAGACCTGCTGAAAAGATATCCGAGAAAATAGCGTTAGTATGCACCTATGCATGATTTTTCATTATAGAGACGATATATGCGCTTGTAAAGCTTTTTTCAAAGGGTAAATAATTTTTTAACATGTTTGTTGATTTGCTGCTTAGTATGCAGGAATTTTGCAATCAATCGTGAAATTGAAGTAAGAAAATATTAAAATAATGGTTCCATGAGCCAAAGGAGAGTCTGAAGATGACAACAAGATTGACGCAACTATTAGGTATCCAATACCCGATTTTACAAGGCGGTATGGCTTGGGTTTCGGAAGCTCGTTTGGCGGCTGCCGTTTCGGAAGCTGGCGGAGCGGGAATTATTGCTTCTGGAGGTCGTTCGGCCGAGTGGTTAGAGGAGCAGATTAGCGAAGCTAGGCGGTTGACTAATAAGCCCTTCGGCGTAAATGTGCAGCTTATGGCTGCCAATAAAGATGAGTTAGTAGAGGTTGTCTGCCGGGAAAAAGTTGCTTTTGTGACTCTTGGCGCCGGCAATCCGGTACCTTTCTTTGAGCGCCTGAAAGAAGCTGGCGTTAAGAAGATTCCTGTAGTGCCGAATGTGAAATTGGCTAAACGCGTGGAAGCGGCTGGCGCTGATGCTATTGTTGTAGAAGGTATGGAAGCTGGCGGTCATATCGGCGTGCTGACGACGATGGCTTTAATGACGCAGGTTATTCCTGAGGTTTCTTTGCCGGTAATCGTAGCCGGCGGCTTTGCCGACGGGCGGGGCTTGGCGGCGGCTTTAGTGATGGGCGCTGCGGGCGTACAGATTGGCACTCGCTTTATGTTGGCGGAAGAATGCGCGGTGCATCCGAATTTCAAACAGCGCTTGATCGAAGCGGCTGATACGGATTCGGTAGTAACGGGACAAACGATTGGCCATGCGGTGCGAGGCGTTCGTAATCAGTTTACAGATATGTTTATTTCGATGGAATATAAACATCATCCGAAAGAAGAACTGGAAAAACTGGCCACAGGCACTAACCGTAAAGCGGCGGTAGACGGCGATGTGGAACAGGGTATGGTCCAAGCTGGCCAGAGCCTGTTGCCCTTGAAGCGGGTTCAGCCTGCCGCGGAAATTGTCAATGAAATTATGGAAGACGCTAAAGCAGCCTTGCAGCAGGCTCCGTCGCTGCTGTAAGTTATTTAGCTGCTGTGCTGCAAGGAGGAAAAGGGAATGTTAAATCAAATCGAAATTGCTCGTGGCGTATATTATGTGGGTGCTGTAGACTGGAATTTGCGTGATTTTCATGGCTATAACACGCCGCGGGGCGTAACATACAACTCCTACTTGATTGTGGATGAAAAGATTTGCCTGATTGACAATGTCAAAGCTCCCTATAGTGAAGAATTGCTGGAACGTGTCAGTCAAATCGTTGATCCTGCTAAGATTGATTATGTGATTACCAATCATGTGGAACCAGACCATTCCGGTTCACTCCCTAAGCTGATGGAGCGGGCGCCTCAGGCAAAAGTGGTGCTTACCAATCAAGGGCGGGACGAAGTCATAAAGTACTATGGCAAGGAATACGACTTTATGACGGTCAAGCAAGGCGATGTGCTGGACATTGGCCGCAATAAGCTGCATTTCGTGCCGCTGCCGATGCTGCATTGGCCGGATTCCATGGCTACCTTCATGGAAGGGGAGAATATCCTTTTTTCCAATGATGCCTTTGGGCAGCATTTTTGCACAAGCAAACGCTTTGATGACGAAAACGAATTGCCTGTGGCTTTGTATGAGGCGGCCAAATACTACGCTAATATTCTGATGCCTTTCGGCAAATTGGTCGTGCGGGCGCTGGACAAAGTAAGCAGCTTGCCTTTGAGCATGATTGCTCCTAGTCATGGCTTGATTTGGCGCAGTCACATCAAGGATATTTTGGCGGCATATAAGCGCTGGGGCAGCGGTGAAAACCGCGAACGCGTAGTAATTGTCTATGATACGATGTGGGGCGGTACGGAGCAAATGGCCCGGCGCATTTTGGACGGCGTGGCTTCGACTGGCGTGGAAGTGCGGCTGATGCGCATTTCTACTACGGAATTAAGCGATGTTGCGTTGGCTGTCTTAGAGGCTGGGGGCATTCTTTTGGGTTCTTCTGCGCATAACAGCGGACCTTTGGCGACGATGGCAGCTGCTTCGTCCTATCTGCAAGGGCTAAAGCCGCAAAACAAGCTGGGCGGTGCATTCGGCGCTTTTGGCTGGAATGGCGGCGCCCAGGAACGACTGGAAGCAGGTTTGGCTGCCAGCGGCATTACAGCGGCTTTACCTAGCCTTTTCTTGAAATGGACTGCTGATAAGGCGGAGCTGCAGCAGTGTTTTGAGTTTGGACAGCAATTTGGAGAAAAAGTGAAAGAAGCTAATCGCAAAGACTGAGTGTAAAAGAGGGCGCAAGCCCTCTTTTTTATTTGCTCAGTTTTGCGTTGCGTAGTTTGAATCGGAACGACAAATAGATGTTCGTGCTTTTTGCGGTTGGAAAAATGGAGCGATATTGATACCGAACCGCGAAATACACGAAAGACGCGAAAGGGTTTTATAAAAAACGAAGTTGCAGCTGATAATGGCAGCCCTCCTTCGTGCCCTCCCTCTACTCCGATTACTCCTGTTCAATCTTCGTAAACTCTCTGCGTTCGTTCTCCAAGGCAGCGCAGCTCAAAAATTACTTGCACAAAGTCAAAAAGTCAAATACAATAAAGTCAAAAGATGAAACGGCACTTTTGTGAAAAGAAGCGCACGTTTTAGGGAAAAGGAGGCGCTGCAGCATGGGGAATTTGGCAGATGCTATTGAACGTTTTATTTTGCGGAAACTGGCTGCGGGCAGCGGCGGCATCATTGTTGTGCGGCGCAGTGAAATAGCGGAAGAAATTGCTTGCGCTCCTTCGCAGGTTACGTATGTGCTGGGCACTCGCTTTACCATGGAACGAGGCTTTATTGTAGAATCTCGCCGCGGTTCCGGGGGGTTTGTGCGTATTGCCAAATTAGCGCTGCCGGTGCTGGCGGAGTTGCCGGTGCCGCCGGAAGAGGCTTGGTCCCAAGAGGAAGTGCAGTGGCGTATTCGTCAATGGGAGCAGCATCAGCTGTTGAGTGAACGGGAAGCGGCTATTGTACGATATTTTATGATGCAATTTGCCGATCGATTAGAGGATGAAGAGCGAGGCCGTTTGTTGCGGAATGTGCTGCAACGCTTGGCGGATTTGCCTCGTGAGGAGGGAATGTGATGTTGTGCGAGAATTGCGGCAAACGTCCGGCAACAATTCGCATTGTGCAGATGAGGGGGTCGGAAAAAGAAGAACATCATTTTTGTGAAATTTGCGCCCAGGGACAGCCAGCTCTTTCGGTTTTGGCTTTAAACGACCCGGCGGGGGCGGAGGATTTTCTCAAGCTGCTCTTGGCGGCGTCACAACCGGAGGAAGTGCAGGAAGAAACATTGCGCTGTCTTGACTGCGGTTTGACGTATGAAGAATTTAGCCACAAGGGGACCTTTGGCTGCAGCGGCTGCTTTGAAGCTTTTGAAGAAAAGCTGGGGCCAATGGTGCGACGCATTCACGGCACGGCGCAGCATAACGGCAAAGTGCCTCGGCATACAGGAGCTGCCGTGCAAATGCGACGGCGTATTCAGGGACTGAGGCAGCAACTGGAACAGCATGTGCGACAGGAAGAATATGAAGAAGCGGCTCGCTTACGGGATGAAATACGCAGTCTTGAGATGCAGAGCCAGCGTGGATAAGGTGGTGCAAGGCATGAATTGGCAGGAATTATTGCGCAGTCCTCGCAGCGCCTGGGGGACCCTTGCAGGGCCGGAGGGCGATATCGCTTTATCCAGCCGGGTGCGGCTGGCAAGGAATTTTCAGCGCTTTGCGTTTCCTACCCGCGCCGATGAGGCGATACTGCAGCAGGTGTTAAACGTGGTAAAAGAAGCGCTGCCGCAGCTGAATCAGGCGGACGAGGCAGCGTATGTGTTTGTGCCGCTGGAGAATTTGTCAAAGCTGGAGCGGAAAATTTTAGTGGAAAAGCATCTGGCAAGTCCGGATTTTGCCCAGTGTCCTGTAGGGCGAGCCTTGGTGGTAGGACGAGAAGGCGCCGTAAGTATTATGGTGAATGAAGAGGATCATTTGCGCATTCAAGCGGTGGCGCCGGGGTTGGATTTGGAACAGTGCCTAGCTCAGGCTAACGAGGTAGATGATCTGCTGGAAAGTCGTGAAGAGGTAGCGTTTCGTGAAGATCTGGGCTATCTGTCTTCCTGCCCGACCAATTTAGGCACTGGCTTGCGTGCTTCGGTTATGCTGCATCTGCCGGCATTGGTTATGACGAAGCAGGCTAGCCGGGTGATTTCGGCGGCTACGCAGTTGGGACTGGCGGTGCGCGGCCTTTATGGCGAAGGAACGGAAGCGGCTGGGAATTTGTTTCAAGTTTCCAATCAACTGACGCTGGGACCGAAAGAAGAAGAGATTATCGCTAATTTGAACGGCGTGGTGCAGCATATGGTGCACCATGAGCGTCAGGCTCGTTTGCGGCTCTTAGAGCAGGCGGAAGATTCTTTGGCTGATCGCGTTTGGAGGGCCTATGGCGTTATGTGTCATGCGCGCAGTATGAAGGGCGAAGAAGCGTTGCGGTTGCTCAGTGATGTATCGCTAGGCGTAGATCTGGGCATCGTAACCGGTGTGGAAAAAGCGGTGTTGCACAGTTTGCTTGTTAAGACTCGTCCGGGATTCCTTCACTCTTTGGCAGGAAAGGAAACGATGACGGCTCAGGAACGAGCGGTGCTGCGGGCGGAAGTTATCCGTCATACGCTGGCGCAGGAGCCGGAGAGCGGGCAGTAGAAAAAGGAGTTTATTTTTAAGGAGGTATTTACAATGTTGAGTCGTTTTACAGAGCGCGCCAGGCGGGTACTGATGCTGGCGCAGCAGGAAGCCATTCGCTTGGGCCACGATTACATTGGCACAGAGCATTTGCTGTTGGGTCTGCTGCATGAAGGGGAAGGCGTGGCTTCACGAGCATTGACCTCCCTAAATATCAATTTGGAGCGCATTCGCCGCCAGGTGGAAGAAACCATAGGGCGCGGCGACGGTACGAGCCGGGATATCAGCTATACGCCGCGCGCCAAAAAAGTTATCGAGCTATCGGTGGAAGAGGCCTTGCGTCTGGGACATCAGTATGTCGGCACCGAACATATTCTTTTAGGCCTGATTCGCGAAGGCGAAGGCGTGGCGGCTCAGGTTCTTACCGCTTTAGGAGCGGATTTGGGACAGGTTCGGCAGCGGGTGATGGAACTTTTGGGCGGCGGTTTTTACGCTTCCGGCAACGCTCATGCCCAGGCGGTGGAAGACGAGGAAACAGATACGCCGCTGCTTGATGAATTCGGGCGGGATTTAAATCAACTGGCGAAAAACGGGAAGATTGACCCCGTTATTGGTCGCAGCGGTGAGATTGAGCGGGTTTTGCAGATTCTTAGTCGGCGCACTAAAAACAACCCCGTGTTGATTGGCGAGCCTGGCGTAGGCAAGACAGCGGTGGCGGAAGGCTTGGCGCAGCGGATTGTTGACGCCAAGGTGCCGGAGACGTTGCGGGCCAAACGGCTCATCTCTTTGGATATGGCGGCCATGGTGGCCGGTACGAAATATCGCGGTGAATTTGAAGACCGGGTGCGCAAAGTGGTGGACGAAGTCCGCGAAGCCGGCAATGTTCTTTTGTTTATTGACGAATTGCATACGTTGGTAGGCGCTGGCGGCGCTGAAGGCGCCATTGACGCCGCTAATATTTTAAAACCAGCTTTGGCTCGCGGCGAGATTCAGGTGATCGGTGCGACAACCTTGTCGGAATATAAAAAGCATATTGAGAAGGATGCAGCGTTGGAACGGCGCTTTCAGCCGGTGAATGTCGGCGAACCCAGCGTAGAGGACGCCATTGCCATTTTGAAGGGAATTCGGGATCGGTATGAAGCGTTTCATCGAGCTAAAATCACGGATGAAGCCATTGAGGCGGCGGTAAAACTGTCTCATCGTTATATCTCTGACCGATATCTGCCGGATAAGGCGATTGATTTGATGGACGAGGCGGCCTCGCGGGTGCGCTTAGGAGCGTTTTCCAAGCCGGAAGATGTGAAAGGCTTAGAGAAGGAACTAGGGTGCATTCAAGCGGAAAAAGAAGCGGCCATTATTGCCCAAGAATTCGAGCAGGCCGCCAAGCTGCGGGACCAAGAACAAACTTTAAAAATGCAGCTGGAAGAAAAACAGCGCACGTGGAAGCAGGGCGGCGGCGAGCGAATTGTGGTTTCAGCGGATGATATCGCCCAAGTTGTGGCAGGCTGGACTGGCATTCCCGTCAGAAAGCTAGCGGAAGAAGAGTCCGAGCGGCTGTTGAAGATGGAAGAAATTTTGCATAAACGAGTTATCGGTCAGAACGAGGCGGTACAGGCTGTGGCTCGTGCCGTGCGCCGCGCCCGGGCGGGGTTGAAGGACCCGAAGCGTCCTATTGGCTCTTTTGTTTTCCTGGGGCCTACCGGCGTGGGCAAAACCGAGTTGGCTCGGGCTTTGGCGGAAGCGCTTTTTGGCGATGAAAACGCCATGATTCGCCTGGACATGTCCGAATACATGGAAAAACACACGGTGTCCCGTCTGGTGGGAGCGCCTCCTGGCTATGTGGGCTATGAAGAAGGCGGTCAGGTGACGGAAAAAATACGGCGTAAACCCTATGCCGTGCTGCTGCTGGATGAGATCGAAAAAGCCCACCCGGATGTGTTTAACATGTTGCTGCAAGTACTGGAAGACGGCCGACTGACCGATGGTCAGGGGCGGACGGTTGATTTTAAGAATACCGTGATTATCATGACCTCCAATGTAGGCGCTAAACATTTGCAGCGCCAAGGCGGCGGGACGATGGGCTTTATTACAGGCAATGAGAAAAAGAAAGACGATAGTGAAGGCAAGAAACGCGTGCTGGAAGAAGTGAAAAAACTATTCCGACCGGAATTTTTGAACCGCATCGACGAGTTGATTGTATTCTCCAGCCTGAACGATGAAGAGCTTAAGCAGATTGTTGCAATCATGCTTGCCGATGTGTCTAAACGCTTGGGAGAAAATGAGATCGCCTTGGAAGTCAGCGAAAAGGCGAAAGAGGAGCTCATCAAGGAAGGCCTGGACATCACCTACGGAGCCAGGCCGCTGCGGCGGGCTATTCAGAAACTGGTCGAGGATGAAATCGCGGAGATGATGCTGCGCCGGGGTATCGGGGCGGGAGATACGGTGTCTATTGACGCCGACGAAGCAGGGAAGCTGACTTTCGCGAAAAAAAACTAAAAAAGGTATTTACTCGGGTTTTGTAGCAGGAAATGACGCCGGGCGGCGCGAAAGCACTTTGGGTATGCCTTATCCAAAGTGCTTTCGGCATTTTGGGGCAGGCGTCAGGGAGGCAATTGAAAGTAATGGCAAAAGATAAAATTCGTTATGTATGCCAGTCTTGCGGCTATGATTCAAGCAAGTGGCTGGGGAAATGTCCAGAATGCGGCGCATGGAACTCCTTTAGCGAAGAAGTGCTTCGCAAAGAGGCCAGTCGTCCTGGCTTGGGGAGCGCCACAGCGGCAGTATCTAGGCCATGTCCCATTACCGAAGTTGATATTAGCGCGCTGCCTCGCATGTCTACAGGCAGCGGTGAAATGGATCGGGTTTTAGGCGGTGGTTTGGTGCCTGGTTCGCTGCTGCTTGTGGGCGGCGATCCGGGGATCGGCAAATCGACGCTGCTGTTGCAGGTGGCCTCGCATTTAAGCCAAGGCCAGGCGCCGGTGCTCTATGTTTCCGGCGAGGAGTCGGCGGCGCAAACCCGCATGCGGGCCGAACGCTTGGGGCGTCTGCAGCCGCGCTTATGGGTGCAGAACGAGACTCGGCTTGATGATATTTTGCGCACAGCGCAGGAGTGCAAGCCGGCTTTGTTGGTGATAGACTCCATTCAGACCATGTATTGTCCGGAACTGCCCAGCGCGCCCGGCAGCGTCGGACAAGTGCGCGAATGCACAGGCAGGCTGTTGCGGTTGGCTAAAGAGGAAGGCATTTCCATCGCTATTATTGGTCATGTAACCAAGGACGGTCAAATTGCCGGGCCGCGTTTATTGGAGCATATGGTGGATGTGGTTTTGTATTTTGAAGGGGAGCGCAGTTACACCTTCCGCGTGCTGCGAGCCATTAAAAATCGTTTTGGCTCTACCCAGGAAAGCGGTCTTTTTGCCATGGAAGAAGACGGGCTGGTCGAAGTGGAAAACCCATCAGCGGTGCTACTGGCGGAACGGCCGGTGAATTCGCCGGGGTCCGTCGTCTTGGCGCATCTGGAGGGAGTACGGCCCTTGTTGCTTGAAGTGCAGGCTCTTGTCAGCACTACCTGCTTCGGTATGCCGAGGCGGACAGCGGCGGGCTTTGATTATAATCGAACGCTGCTTTTGTTGGCAGTGCTGGAAAAACGAGTCGGTTTGGTGCTGGGTGATCAGGATGTATATGTTAACACGATCGGAGGCATCCGCATGGCGGAGCCTGCGGCGGACTTGGCGGTAGCGGTGGCCATTGCTTCAAGCTTTCGCAATCGACCGGTTGATCCGCATACGGTGGTCATGGGTGAAGTCGGTTTAACCGGAGAAATACGTATGGTCCCCCGGGCGGAATTGCGTATTCAAGAGGCTTGGAAAATGGGATTTCGCCGCTTTGTTTTGCCTGCAGGCAATCTGACGGCGCTAAAGCAGCGCAAAGCGGAAGCGGAGTATATTGGCGTTAGGCAGGTAGCGGAAGCGTTGGCCGCTGTGTTACAATAAACCGGTATGGCGGTATTTTAACAAGCCAAAGGAGGGCGTTCTATTGTTATGGCAACATGGCATAAGAAATAGATACAATAAACGCGAAAGGAGGCGAAAGCATGCTGGATAGGGTGTTGCGCTTTGTAATTACTGGCTTGGGTGTGATCGCGGGCCTTTTGACTATGGCGGAATGGATTAATCAGGTGCTGGCGGTGTTGGTGAGCGCGGAAGTGCTGCGCATGGGCTTGTTCGGCAGTACGCTGGCTACCATTTTATCCTTGCTTGCGGGCGCTTTTGTGGGCGGGTTGCTGGGCTTTCTGCTATCTCCGCTTTTTGTGCGTTATTTGTGGCGCATTAATGACTGGGTAGAAGCGCGGTTGAACAAGATGCCGTTAAACGACGTATTGGCGGGAGCGGCTGGTTTATCTATCGGACTTATACTTTCTAATTTAATTAGTTCTTCTTTTTTACCGATTCCGATTATTGGGAAATACATTCCTATTGTTTTGAGTATTTTTTTGGGCTATTTAGGGATGAATATTGCCGTGCGCAAGCGGGATGAGCTTGGCTTTTTGGTGTCCTATCTGCCGTGGCTGAGTAAAGGAGAAAAGGCGTCCAAGCAGCAGGTGCCGCAAGCGGATGTCTGTGCGCCGAAGATTCTCGATACAAGTGTTATTATTGACGGACGTATTGCAGATATCTGTCAAAGCGGCTTTGTAGAAGGCCGGCTAGTGGTACCGATTTTTGTCTTGGAAGAGCTGCAGCATATTGCGGATTCTTCAGATCCCCTGAAACGCAATCGGGGGCGCAGAGGACTTGATATTTTAAATCGCATGCAGAAGGAACTGGGCCTGGCTGTGCAGATTGACAACCGCAATTATGAAGAAATTGCAGAAGTGGATTCACGGCTAATTCAACTGGCTAAGGAAACAAGCGGCAAGATTTTGACCAATGACTTTAATTTGAACAAGGTGGCTGTGCTGCACGGCGTTGCCGTCTTGAACATTAATGAACTGGCCAATGCAGTCAAGCCGGTGGTGCTGCCTGGCGAGGAAATGCATGTGCATTTGGTGAAGGACGGCAAAGAATTCGGCCAGGGAGTGGCGTATCTCGACGACGGTACGATGATTGTTGTCGACGGCGGGAAAAAGTATGTAGGCGAGCACCTGGAAGTCTTGGTAACCTCGGTGCTGCAAACTGCGGCGGGACGCATGATTTTTGCTAAGTTGAAGAATGGAGAAAGAGGCGCTTAAGGCATGAATATAGCTGTTTTGGCTGCGGCAGGACAGGGACGGCGCATGGGCGGGGGGAGCAATAAGGCTTTTCTCCCGCTTCTTTCACGTCCCATGCTTTTGCGCAGTGCCCAGGCTTTGTCGGCCAGCAATAAAATTGATGAAATGATTATCGTAGCAGCGCCGGAAGAAGCAGCTGAGGTCAGACGCATTCTGTCGCAGGATGGAACGTTAAAGCCTTGGCAGGTAGTGGCTGGCGGCAGCGAAAGGCAATACTCCATTGCCAATGCCCTCAAGGCTCTTCCGGCTGGAACTGACTATGTGGCGGTGCATGACGCGGCGCGGCCGCTGGTACTGCCGGAATCGGTCACGGCCGTGGTGGAAGCGGCGCAGCGGCAGCGGGCGGCCGGCTTGGCGGTGCCGGTCAAGGACACGATCAAAGAAAGCAATGCAGATGGTTGTGTAGTGGCTACTCCGCCGAGGGAACGCCTATGGGCCATACAGACGCCCCAAGTATTTGAAGCGGCGCTGTTGCGTCAAGCCTACGATCAGGCCGCCGCGGAGGGCTTTTTAGGGACCGACGACGCTTCCTTGGTGGAACGCTTGGGCGTGCCTGTGCATTTGGTTCAGGGCGAGTACAGCAACCTAAAGGTCACGACACCAGAGGATTTGATCGTGGCGGAAGCCATCTTGCAGCAGCGAGGGGAGGAACGGCAAGTGGAGTGGAGAACAGGCATGGGCTATGACGTGCACCGACTGACGCCGGGGCGCAAGCTGATTTTGGGCGGTGTAGACATTGCGCATTCGCTGGGCTTAGACGGTCATTCTGATGCAGATGTATTATTGCATGCTTTGAAGGATGCGCTCTTAGGCGCGGCGGGCCTGGGCGATATTGGCCGGCATTTTCCGGACACAGATGAACAGTATCGCGGCATTTCTAGCTTGCTGCTGTTGGAGAATGTGCAGACTTTGCTGGAACAGGCAGGCTGGATCGTCAATAACGTAGACGTGACGGTGGCGGCGCAGCGGCCCAAGCTGGCGCCGCATATTCCGCAAATGGTTAAAAACGTAGCGGCGGCATTGAAGGTGTCCGAGGAGCGTGTCAATATCAAAGCCACAACAACAGAAAAATTGGGCTTTGTAGGAACCGAGGAAGGCATGTCCGCGTATGCGGTGGCAATGCTTAGAAAATAGAAAAATAGATGCTCCTCAGGAATTGCAGGGAAAAAGGTGAGGAAACGTAGTCTTGGATACTGAGCAGGAATGACTTTTGCACAAACGAGAGGAATCTGCTATCATAAAAGAATAATTTGGCCTTAAAATGGACGTTGTTGGAGGGAATATTGATGGTAGAGAAAGAAATGCGGTTGCGCTTTGCGCCGAGTCCTACGGGACCGTTTCATATCGGCGGCGCCCGTTCGGCGTTATTTAATTGGCTATTGGCCCGCAAACACGGCGGTAAGCTGGTGTTGCGTATTGAGGATACGGATCTGGAACGGTCCTCCAAAGAATCGGAAGAAAACATCAAAGCAGCTTTGCGCTGGCTGGGTATGGATTGGGATGAAGGGCCGGAAGTAGGCGGTCCTTACGGACCCTACTATCAGACGCAGCGTTTGGATATTTATCGCCAGTATACGGAGCAGCTTTTGGCTTCCGGGCAAGCGTACCATTGCTATTGTACGGAAGAAGAGCTGGAAACAGAACGTCAAGCGTTGCTGGCTAAGGGCGAAACACCTCGTTACGGCGGACGCTGTCGTAATCTTTCGGAAGAAGAAAAAGCGGCGCTGGAAGCAGCTGGCCGCAAGCCAGTGGTTCGTTTTCGCGTTCCAGAAGGTCAGGATATTGTTTTTCAAGACATGGTTCGTGAAACGGTGCGTTTTGAGTCGGCTGGCGTAGGCGATTTTGTTATTGTGAAATCGGATGGCATTCCTGTATATAACTATGCCGTGGTAATTGATGACATGCTGATGAAAATCACCCATGTTATTCGAGCGGAAGAGCATCTATCCAATACGCCGCGCCAATGGCTTCTTTACAAAGCTCTTGGGTTTGAAGCGCCGCAGTTTGGACATATTTCCTTGATTTTGGGTAAGGATCGCTCGAAAATGAGTAAGCGTCATGGCGCGACTTCCGTGGAACAGTATCGCCAGTTAGGCTATTTGCCGGAAGCGATTGTGAATTTCTTGGCTCTTCTGGGCTGGGCGCCTCCTGGAGAGGAAGAACTTTTTACCAGCCAGGAACTTATTGAAAAATTCTCTATGGATCGAGTGGCGAAAAATCCGGCTGTGTTCGATGTGGACAAGCTAAATTATATTAATGCTTGCTACTTGAAGAAGCTGACCTTGGCGGAGCTTACCGACTTGGTGCTGCCGCACTTGGTGAAGGCTGGTTATGTACCGGAGTCACTGAATGAGGAGCAGCGAGCCTGGGTCGAGCAGATGGTGGAAGCGCTGCGGGACTATATCAGTTATGGCGCGGAAATTGTCGATCATGCGGGTGTTTTCTTTCAAGATGAGATTGACTTTGAAAACGAAGACGCTCACGAAATTTTGCGTGATGCCGATGTGCCGCCGGTGATGGATTTGTTTAAGACGAAACTGCTGGCGTTGGAGACCGTAGATGCCCCTGCCATAAAAGCCTTGCTGAAAAGCATTACGAAAGAATTGAAGCTGGGCGGTAAAAAGGTATTTATGCCGGTGCGCGTAGCCTTGACCGGGTGTATGCACGGACCGGAGCTCATTCATATTGTGCCGCTGATTGGGCGGGAACGTACACTGGCCCGGATGGAGCGCATGCTGGCAAAAATCTGATTGACAGCGATGCCGGAACGGGATATACTGCAGGCAATACGAATAGATGACGGCGAAGAACGGAAAAAGTACGCAGAAACGTCCTTACAGAGAGTGGATGCCTAGGTTGAGAGCATCTGCAGGCAGCGGTCAGCGGAAATGCGTCCGGGAGCTGGGGAGAGCTAAACTCTTCACGGGTGCGCCCGTTATTGCGCCTAGAGGGATGGCAAGTGCTGTCCAAGCAGAGTGGAACCACGGAACCACCGTCTCTGTCAGGAGATGGTGGTTTTTTTACGTTGTTTTTTAGAGTAAAGAAAGGAAGAGTGTTCATGTTCAAACGCATCAAGCAAGATATCCAGGTTGTTTTTGAACGCGATCCGGCGGCGCGGAGCGTGCTAGAGGTGCTTCTTTGCTACTCCGGTTTGCATGCGATTTGGATGCATCGAATTTCGCATCGCTTGTTTTTGAGCGGCTGGATTTTGGTGGCGCGTCTGATTTCCAATTTGGCCCGGTTTTTGACAGGCATAGAAATTCATCCGGGGGCGACTCTTGGCGAAGGCTTGTTCATTGACCACGGCACAGGCATTGTAATTGGCGAAACCGCTGAAATCGGCGATAATGTCACCTTGTATCAAGGCGTTACTCTTGGCGGGACAGGCAAGGAGAAGGGAAAGCGCCATCCTACGGTGGGGAATAATGTAGTTATTGCCAGCGGCGCTAAAGTGCTGGGATCGTTCAAGGTGGGAGACAATTCTAAAATCGGCGCCGGTTCGGTCGTGCTCAAGGAAGTGCCGCCCAATTCAACAGTGGTGGGCATTCCCGGCCGCATTGTTTGGCATGAAGGGCGTCGCATTGATAATACTCAGACCGTAGACCTCATCGATTTGGACCATAACGACTTGCCGGACCCGATTGTAGAAATGATGATGTGCATGCAGCGCAATATGCATCGCATGGAAAAACGCATTGGTGAATTAGAAGAGGAGTTGAAGAAAAAATGAATTTGCGTGTATACAATACGTTGACTAAACAAAAAGAAGCCTTTGTTCCATTAGAAGAAGGAAAAGTTAAAATGTATGTTTGCGGCGTTACGCCGTACAATCATCCCCATATCGGCAACGCCAGGCCGTTTGTGACCTGGGATGTCATTCGCCGCTATTTGGAGCAGCAAGGCTGGGAAGTGATGCATGTGCAAAACTTCACCGATGTGGATGATAAAATTATTCGGACTGCCAATGAGGAGCAAGTGCCGTGGCATGCTATTTCCGAGCGCTATATTGCCAGCTATTTTGAAGTGATGGACAAGCTGAATGTGCGCCGGGCGGCGATCTACCCCAAAGTATCTACACATATGCAGGAAATCATCGATATGGTGGCTAAGCTGGTCAAAGACGGCTTTGCCTATGTCGTTGACGGCGATGTGTATTATGCGGTGGAAAAGTTTGCAGACTATGGCAAGCTGAGCGGACGCTCGCTGGACGACATGAAAGCCGGCGCAAGGGTAGAAGTGGACGAGCGCAAAAACCATCCTATGGACTTTGCTTTGTGGAAAAGCGCCAAGCCAGGAGAACCTTCATGGGAAAGCCCCTGGGGCGCAGGACGGCCTGGTTGGCATATTGAATGCTCGGCCATGTCGCATAAATACTTGGGTGAACAGTTTGATTTTCATGGCGGCGGAAGTGATTTGATTTTCCCGCATCATGAAAATGAAGTGGCCCAGTCGGAGGCCTTTACGGGGGTAACCCCTTTTGTGCGCTACTGGCTTCATAACGGCTTTATTACGGTAAATCAGGAAAAAATGAGCAAGTCCCTGGGGAACTTCTTTTTGGTTCAGGATATTTTGGCGCATTATGCCCCGGAAGTGCTGCGTTTCTTCATTCTGTCCACTCATTATCGCAGTCCCTTGGATTTCAGCGATGAACGTCTGACTGAAGCGGAGCGGGCCTTGGAGCGACTAGCTACAGTGAAACGAAACCTGGCGGAGCTGGCGGCGGCTGCTGCGACGGACTGTGGCGGCGCTGGCGCTGAGCAGTTGTTGGCGGCGGCGCAGAAAGCCAGCGAAGAGTTTTACGCGGCCATGGATGATGATTTTAATACGGCTTTGGCCATTAGTACGTTTTTTACCTTCGGTAAAGAGGTCAATTCCTATCAGGCGCTGGTGGCGTCCGGCAAGGAAGCGGCTTCCGTCAAAGCAGTAAACGAAGCAGTGGCTCTGTTTGCTCTGCTGGAGGACGTGCTGGGCATTGTGCCTGCGGCGACGGAAAGCGCGGCCGAAGATAACGGTCTGGTAGACGGCTTGATGAAATTGGTGCTGGAACTGCGGCAGCAGGCCCGGCAGAATAAGGATTGGGGTACGGCTGATCGAATTCGGGACGCTTTGCAGGCCTTGGAGGTTGTCATTGAAGATTCTCCGCAGGGAACGCGGTGGAAGCGCAAATGAGATTTTCGCAGTTTCAGTTTTTAAAAGAGCGCTTGCTTCAAGACGCCGGGGGGGAACCGACATTGACTGAGGCGGCCCATCCTTTGGTCTTGGCGTATGTGGGGGACGCGTATTACACTCTTTATGTAAGACTGCGTCTGTTGGAAAAAGAGCAGCGCCAGGTGCGGGTGGTTCACGAAGCAGGCATGCGGCTGGTTTCGGCTGTATATCAGTCTAAAGCCTATGAGGCGCTGAAAGAGGACTTAACAGAAGCGGAAGGCGCCGTGGCAAGACGAGGGCGGAACACGAAAGCCTCCGTGCCGAAAAGCGCCAGTGTCAAGGAATACCGCCAAAGCACGGCGTTAGAGGCCTTATTTGGTTATTTGCTGCTTTCCGGGCAGGAGGAACGTCTGGAGCAATTGGCGGAGCAGTCTTTTGCGATTGCTTTTGCCGCCTTGCAGGCAGGGAAGAAAGGAAAAGGCGAATGAAAGTAAAATTGATGCAATATACGCCGGAACCGGAGCGAACGGTGGCCATGGCGGCCCGCTTGTGCTACTCGGCTGTCGGTGCGGAGGAACTTGCGGAGAAAATGAGCCAGTCTCAAGTGGCAGGCCTTGTGAGCAAGATTGTCGAGCTGGGGCATTTGTCGACGTTGGAACACGTAAACTTTACCTTTGCAGTGGAGGGGATCTCAAGGGTCTTGAGCCACCAGCTGGTGCGGCACCGCATTGCCTCGTATTCGCAGCAGTCGCAGCGTTATGTGGGCGAACATGACTTTGAGGCCATTGTGCCGCCGTCGATTGCTGCGCGGCCGGAAGCGGCGGCGAAGTTTGCAGCCTTGATGGCGCAGATACGCACGGCTTATGAAGAATTGACCGACTTGGGGATTCCTAAAGAGGACGCACGGTATGTGCTGGCCAATGCGACGGAAACCAAAGTGGTTATTACCATGAACGCCCGGACATTGTTGCATTTTTTTTCGCTGCGCTGCTGTATGCGGGCGCAGTGGGAGATTCGGGCGATGGCGGAAGCCATGCTGAAAGAAGCGCGCCAGGCGGCGCCGCTGCTTTTTGCTAAAGCAGGTCCTACCTGCCTGTCTGCCGGTTATTGCAGTGAGGGCAAAATGAGCTGCGGCCGGGCCAAACCGTTGCCGACGCAAAGCTGAGGGGGATGAGCAATGGGAACTGTGGCTGTATTTGGTACCGTATTTGTTGACTGTAAAGGCTTTGCGCAAAAAGCTTATAATCCCCAGGGGCGCAACTTGGGACACATAGAGTTTTTTCATGGCGGCGTGGCGCGCAATGTCGCGGAAAACTTAGCGCATTTGGGAGTGGGCGTACGTTTTGTCAGTACTGTTGACGAAAGCGCTCTGGCGGAAGACGTTTGCAGCCGTCTGCGAGAGGCGGGGGTGGACATGCAATGCGTGCCGGCAGTAGGCCGGGGCATGGGGATGTGGCTGGCTGTTCTTGGCGCGGACGGCGAACTTTTGGGTTCTATTTCGCAGATGCCGGACCTAACTGCTTTGAGCGAACTGGTACAGGAGCAGGGAACGGCGCTGCTGGAAAAGACGCAGCATGTGGTTTTGGAATTGGATTTGAATGCAGTCTTGACGCTGCGCGTGCTGGAATTGGCGGCAGAGCAGGGGGTGCCGGTACATGGCATACCGGGAAATCTGTCTGTGATTTTGGAAAAGCCCGATATTTTACCGCGCTTAGCCTCGTTTATCTGCAATGATGTGGAAGCAGGCCGGTTGTTGAAACGCGAATTATCTGTGTTGGCGCCGGAAGAGATTGCCGAAGCGCTTCGGATATACGCAGATGCCCAGGGCCTGCGGTCTATGGTCATCACGCTGGGCGCTCGCGGGGCCGTCTATTATGATGCGGTTCATCAAGAAATGGGGTATCAGCCGGTATTTAAGACCGATGTGGTTGATTCAACCGGCGCAGGAGACGCCTTTTTTTCCGGCGCCGTCTATGGCTTGGCTGCAGGAAAAACACTAGGACAGGCGGTTGTCTGCGGCACCCAGGTTGCGGCTTGGACCATTGCGTGTGCAGAAAATACCTGCCCTGATTTGCCGAAAAGAAAAGGATCTTCGGCGCTTTTTAGAAAGTGAGGAGTACGATGGAAGATGTGATTGCCGGACGTAACAGCGTTGGCGAAGCGCTAAAAAGCGGCCGCCCCTTAAATAAACTGCTCATCGCCAAAGGCGAGCGGCAGGGTTCCCTTAGAGAATTGGCGGGAATTGCCAAAGATAAAGGCATTCTGGTACAGGAAGTCGAGCCGCAGCGGCTGGCTCAACTGGCTCCCGGACAACGGCATCAAGGCGTAGTGGCGATGGCCTCGCCAGTAGAGTATGCGGAAGTGGAGGACATTTTAGCAGCGGCTGAAGCAAAGGGAGAAGCGCCCTTGCTTGTGGTGCTGGATGAACTAGAGGACCCCCATAATTTAGGGGCTGTTTTGCGCAGCGTCGACGCCGCTGGAGCCCATGGCGTCATTATTCCCAAACGGCGCAGCTGTCCTTTGTCGACGACGGTAGCCAAAACGTCCGCCGGTGCGGTGGAATATGTGCCTGTTGCCAGGGTGTCTAATTTAGCGCAGACTCTGGATAAATTGAAAAAAGCCGGCATTTGGGTAGCGGGCTGCGACATGGACGGCACGGAAAATTATTTTGAAGCATCTCTTAAGGGGCCGTTGGCCTTGGTAATCGGGGGCGAAGGAAGAGGGCTGGGGCGTCTCGTGAAAGAACATTGCGATTTTTTAGTACGTATTCCCATGCAGGGACATGTTAATTCACTAAATGCGTCGGTAGCCTGCTCTCTTGTTTTGTATGAAGCTGTGCGGCAGCGTCTGCAAAACGTCTGAATCACAAATGCAGTCTTGCTTGACGCTGGCCGCAGGAATACGGTATAATTTTTTTACTGGTAGAAGTTCGGTTATTGATGAGGGATTATTGTCTGACACGCCCTCGAAACACCTTGAGCAGTCGTCGCCAGAAATACCGTTAGGTTAGATGGGAAGGCTCGAATGAAGGAACAAGGAAAAACTGGGGGGCGATCGCATGCGGTTTCATTCGCAAAATGATTTGTACGGCGTATTCGAAAATATGACCGACGAAGAAATCGTCACCGATGCAAAAGAAAAAGAAAATTCCATTGCACTTGACTTTCTAATCAATAAATACCGGAACTTCGTAAGAGCCAAGGCTAGATCCTATTTTCTGATTGGCGCAGACCGCGAGGATATTATTCAGGAAGGCATGATTGGTCTATATAAGGCCATTCGTGATTTTCGCGGTGATAAGCTATCTTCGTTCCGGGCTTTTGCAGAGCTTTGCGTTACTCGCCAAATTATTACGGCGATTAAGACGGCCACGCGGCAAAAGCATATTCCATTGAACTCCTATGTTTCCCTAAATAAACCAATCTATGACGAAGATTCCGACCGGACGCTGCTGGATGTGCTTTCGGGTTCGAAAATTTCAGATCCGGAAGAACTTGTAATCAGCCGGGAAGAGTTCAGCGACATTGAAGAAAAAATGGGACAAATTCTCAGTGACTTGGAATGGAAGGTTCTCATGGCGTACTTGGACGGCAAGTCCTATCAGGAAATCGCCGTGGAGCTGGACCGTCATGTGAAATCGATCGACAACGCCTTGCAGCGGGTCAAACGGAAACTGGAACGATATTTGGACAATCGAGGTGAAGACGGGGATGCCATAAGCCGCACCCTTCCGACGCGGGAGTTGGGCGTGGAATTTTTGGGACCTGATTTTCGAGATAAGACATGAAACTGGCTCCCCCGTAGGGGAGCTTTTGCTTTGCACTTCTTCCGGCAGGGAGGAAAGGGTTTTCTGACGAAGTTGTCGAATCTAAATCCTTGAAAGTATAAACGGCAATTTTTCATTCCGGGAAATTCACGCTAGAGATTTTTAGCGGCAAGAGAAGACCGAATCGAAAGAGCAGTGTAGTAAAGAATCGTTGAATAGGTCGGCGGATTTAAAAAAAGGGGGAAATAAGATGGCCATTGTACAGCAAATTGTGGAATGTGTTCATGATGCAGCCCAAACCACGGATAAAATGGTGTTGCTCATCGGCGCCCCTGGCAGCGGGAAAAGCAAGATTTTGCGAGAGTTAGCCAGCATGCGCGGTTGGAAATATGTTGAAGGTAAAGAGGTATTGCCGAAGGAATGGCGGCCGACGGCTCATGTGTCACGGCAGGCGGAAGCGGCTCGGGCGATAACCAAGGCGTTGGCGGCGCTAGGCGCCGACGTAGTGCTGCTGGATAATATGCGGAATTTTTTCGCAGCCGAGCTGGAATTGCAACCGGTAGAATTGCTGCGGACTATTAGCAAAAAACAGACGCTGTTGGTGGCTTGGCCCGGAGAATATCACGAGGGCGTAATTTCACACTTGCGGGGAGCGACTGGCGAGCGTCTGGAATATCCATTGACCGATATTACGGTTATTCAAATCGACTAAAAAAACGCGGCGTAAGCCGCGCTTTTTTATTATGCTTCGTTGACGGTCTAGGCGATGAAGGGTAATATAAGGAGGTATTCTTACAACGAGGAGGCCTTTTTGTGGAGAACTTGCTTATTGCAGTAATTATTGGCGTGGTGGAAGGAGTTACTGAATTTTTACCGGTTTCATCGACTGGACATATGATTTTAGCCGGGCATCTAATGGGGTTTGAAGGGGAAGTTGCCAGCGTATTTGAAGTGTTTATCCAATTGGGCGCTATTTTGTCGGTATTGTTCCTCTATCGGGATAAGTTTGCAGCTATGATGCCGCGAAATGGTCGGAAGACAGGTTTTCGCTCGGCCTTGCAGTGGCAGCACGTAGCGGTAGGTATTATTCCGGTTATGGGCGTGGGGTATTTGTTGCACAAAGCGATTAAGACGTACTTGTTTTCTCCCTTTACGGTTATTGTTGGGTTAGTAATAGGCGCTGTTTTGATGTTGGCTGCAGAAAAGTGGGCCCAAATGCGACGCCCCAGAACGTGCGATGTGGATGAAATAACCTTAAAACAGGCATTTTGGGTAGGGTTGTTCCAAATTTTGTCTTTGTGGCCTGGCTTTTCACGTTCTGGCTCTACTATTTCAGGAGGCTTGTTCGTCGGACTTAGCCGCAAAGCTGCGGCCGACTTTTCTTTTATTATTTCCGTGCCGTTGATGTTTGTAGCGTGTTTTTATGACTTGCTAAAAGTGTGGGGACAATTAAACGCTGACCATTTGTTTATGATTGGCGTCGGGTTTGTTACCGCTTTTATTGTAGCGTATGCCTCGGTGATCTGGTTTTTGCGCTTCTTGAATCAATCTACATTGGCTTCGTTTGCATATTATCGGTTTGTCTTGGCGGCAGTCAGTTACTACTTCTTTTACGGTATTTAAAATTAGTGCGAAATTAAGTCTTTACAAGTCGCGGAGGACGTGATAATATACATAAGCGTCGAGCAGGTGACACTCCTGAACTTCGAAACCGCAGCAAAAAAAGCGGTTGACAGGGAAAAGGAAATGATGTACAATCAATTTCGTCACTGAGGGGCGCGGCAGAAACGCTGGCGTAGCTCAATTGGCAGAGCAGCTGATTTGTAATCAGCAGGTTGGGGGTTCGATTCCTCTCGCCAGCTCCAAAACTCAATATTGTACCGTGGAGAGGTTCCCGAGTGGTTAAAGGGAGCAGACTGTAAATCTGCCGGCTCTGCCTTCGAAGGTTCGAATCCTTCCCTCTCCACCACTAATGACGCGGGGTGGAGCAGTTGGTAGCTCGTCGGGCTCATAACCCGAAGGCCGCAGGTTCAAGTCCTGCCCCCGCAACCAATGGTTTGATGCTGATGTAGCTCAGTCGGTAGAGCGTATCCTTGGTAAGGATAAGGTCACCGGTTCAAATCCGGTCATCAGCTCCATAATATTAGGCGGCGTAGCTCAGTTGGCTAGAGCATGCGGTTCATACCCGCAGTGTCCGGGGTTCGAGTCCCTGCGCCGCCACCAGTACTGGCATGAAACCGCGATTACGCGGTTTTTTCTTTTTTCTCAAAGGCAGCAGGATTTTCCACCGCCAGAGCGAAAAGAATAATCGTACATTCGCTAAGCAAGCTGGCGAAAACTCTTTTTAAAGGAGAGAAGTAGAAGAATGGCAAAACAGAAGTTTGAAAGAAACAAGCCCCATGTGAACATTGGTACCATCGGTCACGTTGACCATGGCAAAACGACTCTGACCGCAGCCATCACGAAAGTATTATCCAAAACAGGTGGCGCTCAGTTTATGGGTTACGACATGATCGACAAGGCGCCGGAAGAGCGCGAACGCGGCATCACCATCAACACCGCCCACGTTGAGTACGAGACGGCTAACCGTCACTA